>Ga0255772_10003462_pt1 | contig 15113 bp, 12 predicted proteins | sample 071ome_34_FD_179970 | JGI IMG/M metagenome (GOLD analysis project Ga0255772, IMG submission 179970) | Coastal salt marsh microbial communities from the Groves Creek Marsh, Skidaway Island, Georgia - 071411BT metaG (version 2) | ecosystem: Environmental > Aquatic > Marine > Intertidal zone >...
TTGCTCGCGGAGAAGGCCGTCTAGCTGCAAACGGTTCTCTAGTAATTAAAACTGGTAAGCGTACAGGCCGTTCACCAATGGATCGCTTCATTGTTGAAGAGCCAAGCACTGCAGATGCGATCGATTGGGGCAAAATCAACCGACCATTCGACGCGGCTAAATTCGATGCGCTATGGGAGCGTGTAGAAGCTTACCTGGCAGAGCAAGATTCCTTTGTTTCTGACGTTCACGTTGGTGCTGATCCTGAGCATTACCTGCCAGTTCGCATGACAACTCAAACTGCTTGGCAGAATTTGTTCGGTCGTAACCTATTCATCCGTCCGACTGAATACAATCCAAAGAATAAGCAAGAGTGGCAAATCCTAAACGTTGCTGGCTTCGAATGTGTACCTGAGCGTGACGGTACTAACAGCGATGGCTGTGTAATCATCAACTTCGCTGCTCGTAAAGTGCTTCTAGCAGGCATGCGTTACGCTGGTGAAATGAAGAAAGCAATGTTCTCTGTACAGAACTTCCTACTTCCTGAAAAAGACGTGCTTCCAATGCACTGTTCGGCCAACGTTGGTGAAGACGGCGACACTTGCCTATTCTTCGGTTTGTCAGGTACAGGTAAAACTACGCTTTCTGCTGACCCTGCACGTTACCTAATCGGTGATGACGAGCACGGTTGGGGTGAAGGCACAGTATTCAACCTTGAAGGTGGCTGTTACGCGAAATGTATCGATCTTAGCCAGAAGAATGAGCCGATCATTTGGGACGCTATCAAGTTTGGCGCAATCGTTGAAAACGTAATGATCGACAACGAAACTCGCGTACCAGACTACAACGACGTATCTCTAACTGAGAACTCTCGTTGTGCATACCCTCTTGAGCACGTTGAAAAACGCGTTGAAGAAAACCTTGCTGGTGAGCCAAAAGCTATCGTATTCCTGACTTGTGACATGACTGGTGTTCTTCCTCCAGTATCGGTTCTGTCTAAAGAAGCAGCAGCTTATCACTTCCTAAGTGGTTACACTGCGCTAGTTGGTTCTACTGAGATGGGTTCTGAAGCAGGCCTTAAGTCTACGTTCTCTACTTGTTTCGGTGCTCCATTCTTCCCTCGCCCAGCTGGCGAATACGCTGAGCTTCTTATGAAGCGTATGGACGCGTTCGGCTCTAAAGTTTACCTGGTTAACACTGGTTGGACTGGTGGTGCATACGGTAAAGGCGGTGAGCGTTTCAGCATCCCGACTACTCGTGCAATCATCTCTGCAATCCAGAATGGTGACATTGCCAACGCTGAGACTACTCGTCTACCTATCTTCAACCTAGACATTCCAACAGAAGTTCCTGGTGTAGACAGCAAGCTATTGAACCCTGCTGAGTGCTGGTCAGACAACGCTGCATACCTAGACACTGCACGTAACCTTGCTGGTCAATTCGTTGAGAACTTCAAGAAGTTCGACGTTTCTGACGAGATCGTAAGTGCAGGTCCTTCTCTAGACTAAGTAACGATTACTTATCCAGAGATACAAAAAAGGCGGTGATCATTGATCCCGCCTTTTTTATTACTCGTTTATCAGAACATTCATTCTTCAAAGCTACGCCATAATCGAATTAGATCTCTTTCTCTGAATACGCACGCAAAAATTCCTTATCCTTGTCAGAAATACGAGTAAACATTAATCCCGTTTTAAAGCCGGCACTTGAAGCCACGGTGTAACGCGCTTCTACGATAGCCTCAATCTTTCTCTGATAAGCCTTATACACCAGAGGCACTTTGATAAAAAGCTTGGTACCCGGTTTAAAGGCGGTATCCGCCAAAATCTGCATTCCGCCCGCGGAAACATTATCGGTCTTGGCCGAAAACCACGTTCCTGACAAATCCTGATAAGAGACTTTCCAGTACGCCATCCGTCTTGCGTCTCTGCGGCGATTTTCTGTATCACCAGGGACATCATCAATAGCAAAGGTTTCTGTCTTATACATTATATTTCTTGTCTGAATAGTTAGGTTAATGGTGCATATAAAGTAATCGATATCTCACAGGGATTCGAGAGCTTTTTGTACAGTTTTAGTTACTAAAAAGATTCTTTGTGATCAAAGATCTGATCACTGTAACAACCAGAAAAATATTTGCTTTTGATGATAAGCACTTAAAGGAAATAGATGACCTTCATTCTCAAAAGTAACCAATTCTGAATTCTTTGTTTTACTTTTGATATGAAAAACAAACTCTTTTGGCACAAGTTTATCCTCCAACCCATGCAACAATAGAAGCGAGGTTTCTACTGAAGCCAATTGAAAAGGCCAGGATTTCCACTGAACCTCCAAATCTTGAATAGCCCCTTCAACCCCCTGTTCAAATGCAGCCTCTTGATTAAGCATAAACAAGGTCTTATTAGGCTCAAGCTCCAATATACGCTTATCAGAGGATGACACTTCATGCTCTGTCATTTTGAAATACACATTCGGAATTCGATGACTGGCCCAGCCGACCATCCAGACCAAACCATGAAAAAGCCGTGGTGCTCGATCAGAGAGCGCAGGCCCCGGTCGATGGTATTCCTTCATAATCGCTTTAGCAGCGCTCATCTCACCAAAATTTGTATAACTGGATGCAACAGCCAGCCTAGATACTGACCTTGGAAGATAAGCCCCAAGTGCCATGGTCGGCGGCCCACCACTGGACCAGCCAAACGCTTTTACAGGCGAATCAATCTTCTGATCCCTTAACAACCGAGCCACATCTTCAGCATAATCCGCCAACGAGTAGCCCTTCACATAATCAGAACAGCCAAAGCCCGGCCGCTCGATCAGAATAAAATTCAAACCAAGCTCCACAGCCACATCATGGAAAAACAGCGACTCAAACCGAGAACCAGGATTTCCATGAGCATACAGCACCGGCACGCCATCTTCTGCCCCTACCTGACTCCAGGAAAATAAACGTCCATTCTCTTTTGATAAGACTTGCTGCTGATAGGTTGGATAACGATCCTTCAGAGATTGCTCAAGTTGTCTGCATTCAGCAAGTAAATAATTACTTCCCCCCAAGAGAACAAGCGCAATACCATACCTAACCAATAATAAAAGATTTAAATATCTAACCATTGAGTCAACTTTTAAAATAAAATACCATTCTATACTTTATAAGGGCGTATCCACATTAAGATATTACGCTTGATCCAGTAAGAAAACACAACTTAAAGAGACCCCCAATGACTTACCCTAGAGATATGATTGGCTATGGCCAACATACACCTGACCCTAAATGGCCGAATAAAGCCCGTATCGCTATCCAGTTTGTCATTAATTATGAAGAAGGCGGAGAAAACTGCATTCTTCATGGCGATAAAGCCTCCGAAGCCTTTCTTTCTGAAATTGTAGGTGCCCAAGCCCTAGAAGGCGTTCGCCATATGAACATGGAATCCATATACGAATACGGTAGCCGAGCTGGATTTTGGCGTCTTCATCGCATGTTCACCGAGCGTAATATGCCAGTAACCGTCTACGGAGTAGCTACCGCGCTTGAAAAGAACCCGGAAATTGTTGCTGCAATGAATGAAGCCGACTGGGAAATTGCTTCTCACGGCCTGAAATGGATCGACTATCAATACATTGATAAAGAAGAAGAAAGAGAACACATTCAGCAAGCCATAGATATTCATACCCGAGTTACAGGTCAACGCCCTCAAGGTTGGTATACCGGCAGAATGAGCCCTAACACCCGAGACCTGGTTGTTGAAGCAGGTGGCTTTATGTACGATTCCGATGCTTACGCTGACGACCTACCCTATTGGTCGCACGAGCATAAAGACCACTTGGTTATTCCATATACACTGGATGCCAACGATATGCGCTTTGCCACCAATCAAGGCTTCAACTCAGGCGATCAGTTCTTCAGCTATCTAAAAGATTCTTTTGACGTACTTTATGCCGAAGGCGAGACTGCCCCAAAGATGATGAGCATTGGCTTACACTGTCGATTGGTAGGACGTCCAGGCCGAGCAGCTTCATTAATGCGCTTCCTGGATTATGTACAGTCACACAGTGATGTTTGGGTGACTCGTCGAATTGATATTGCGGAGCATTGGCATAAGCATCATAAACCCAATGCATGAGACGCAATAGTTTAAAACCTGAGACCTAAAGCCTCTAACTCTGTAATCCGCCCAACCAGAGCGGATTACACACATGGTAAGCGATTAAGAGTGCTCACCTAAATGCTTTGGCAGAATCAGATTCAGTACAATCGCAGCAATCGCAGCCAGACCAATACCCTTAAGCATAAGATCACCCACCTGAAGCGCCATTCCACCGATACCAAAGACTAACGTCACAGCAACAATCACCATGTTGCGAGCCTGAGTAAGATCAGCCTGCGCTTTAACCAGTGTATTCATACCAATGGCTGCAATGGTTCCGAACAACAGAATCAAGATTCCACCCATTACTGGCACAGGAATAGTCGAAAGCAAAGCACCAAGTTTTCCACAGAACGATAATACGATGGCAAATACCGCAGCCCACGTCATGATCACAGGGTTAAACGCTTTGGTCAGAGCAACCGCACCTGACACTTCAGAATACGTAGTATTTGGCGGACCACCCACCATGGCCGCAGCTGATGTAGCCAAACCATCACCTAACATGGTGCGATGTAAACCAGGCTTTTTCAGATAATCCTTACCTGCTACCGCACTGATGGCTGACACATCACCAATGTGCTCAACCGCTGGCGCAATCGCAATCGGCAAAATATACAGTACCGCCTGCCAGTTCCACTCAGGCGCTGTAAACGAAGGAACAACGAACCAAGCCGCTTCACTGACCGCTTTAAAATCCACCATGCCATACGCCAAGGCAGCGATGTAACCTGCAATAATACCGCTAAGAATTGGTAATAAGCGGAACAGCCCTTTACCAAAAACAGAAACAAACACCGTCACCAGAAGAGCAATACCTGACACAACCAGCGCATCCAATTGCTCTACCAACTGAACTGCGCCATCCCCCGTCTTACCCAGTGCCATATGAACGGCAACAGGAGCTAAGCCCAGACCAATTACCATGATCACAGGACCCACCACTACCGGAGGTAAAAGACGATGAATAAAGCCTTGTCCACGCCATGCAATCAACGCACTCAACACCATGTACAGCACACCAGCGGCCATCAGGCCCGACATGGTCGCAGCTACACCCCAGGTTTGAGTTCCATAAATAATGGGCGCAATGAATGCGAAAGATGACGCCAGAAATACCGGCACCTGACGCTTGGTCACCAATTGAAAGATCAATGTGCCCACGCCGGCCGTGAATAACGCCACAGCAGGATCAAGTCCGGTCAGAATAGGTACCAATACCAAGGCACCAAAAGCAACAAACAACATCTGCCCGCCGAGCAACGCTGTTTGCCATCGATTTAATTGTTCCATTGAAAACCTTTTACCTTATATGTGTATAGAGGAATTAGCGCGTACCAAAGATCTTATCACCGGCATCACCCAGACCTGGGACGATATAGGCCTGATCATTTAAATGACTATCAACCGAAGCAACATAAAGATCAACATCTGGGTGTGCTTCCTGAACTTTGGCAATACCTTCTGGTGCAGCGACCAAAAACAGGCCTATAATATTTTTACAGCCGGCTTTCTTAAGCAAATCTACCGTAGCAATAAATGAACCACCGGTTGCCAGCATCGGATCGATAATCATGGATACACGCTGGTCGATATCTTTTACCAGCTTTTCAAAGTAATACACAGGTTCAAAGGTTTCTTCATCACGATATAAACCAACCACAGAAATTTTCGCGCTTGGCATCATTTCCAAAACACCATCCAACATGCCGATACCGGCACGAAGAATAGGCACTACCGTTACTTTTTTACCTTTCAGCTTCTCCACTTCAGCAGGACCTGACCAACACTCAACGGTAACAGGCTCAGTCTCAAAGTTGGCAGTAGCTTCATACGTCAGCAATGCACCAATTTCACCCGCCAACTCACGAAAGCGCTTGGTACTGATCTCTTTTTCACGAAGAATTGACAGTTTATGTTGAACGAGGGGATGTTTGATTTCATTCACGGCCATAAGAAACCTCCAATTGATATAACACCCGGAAAGAAGACACTGTCAGGTAGGTATAGCGAATTAAAGCTGAACGCCCTACCTGACCAATTGGGCAAGTATTTTGCCAAACAACAACTGTTTTGGAAAGCTGAATGCAATATTAAGCATAGACCTGGATGCAAAGTCTAAAAAACGGGGCACGCACAACCCAAACACCTTCAAAAGGTGTGTTAGCTTCAGGCGAGTTATGCGTTAATCCTTCAATCACCTAGCCAGAGATCAAAGAATTACGCCCCTTAAAACTACAACTAACGTTGTATTACTCGGAGGGAGTGTAAACAGGGAGTCAGATATCTGCCCAACGAAGACAAACTAATTACATCGATAACCAACCCAATACTTGCTGACGTTCTTCATCCGTCATCTGAGTGATATTGCCTATTGGCATATACTTGGACTGAATGACTTCGATCAGTTTGGCTGTATTGGCATCCACCTGTTCTTGAGTTTCCAAAACCAAGCCTGCCGGAGGAGAGGCAAAACCCGGTTGAGTTGGTGTTACCGCATGACAAGATGCACAGCGCTCTTCGATGATTAACATACCTTGCTCATCAGAGAAGCCCGCCATCACTTGTTGATCTACCTCTACCGGCTTGGGTGCAATCCACACCGCCACGCCAGCCATCATGATCGCAGCAATCACCAAGATCATTGGTTTGAATTCACCACGATGACGCAAGTTAAAGAAGTGACGAGCAAACGCCAGAATAAAACAGATCGCCGACAACACTAACCAGCTCGACTCATGGGAGTACGTCATTGGATAGTGGTTACTGATCATGATAAAGATCAGCGGCAAGGTGAAATAGTTGTTATGTGTAGAACGAAGTTTAGCAAAAGCACCGTACTTAGGATCAGGCGCTTCGCCGCGTTGAACCGCTTCTACTAAAGCTCTCTGAGATGGCATGATGCCCAGGAACACGTTACCGGCCATAATGGTACCAATCAGCGCACCCACATGGATAAACGCACCACGAGGTGAGAAGACTTCAGAAGCAAACCAGGCCATAAACACAAGAAACGAAAACAGCACTAAACCAAACGCCTTACCGTTGTGACGCAGCGGTGTTTTCACCAGAATTTCATATACAGCAAAACCTACTGCAATGAACGCCATACCTAGGCCAATCGCTTGCCATTGAGTCAGCTCCAGGCGAGCGTTATCAATCAGATAACTTTCCGCACCGACATAGTAAACAATCCATAACATTGCCATACCTGTTAACCAGGTGGTGTAAGCTTCCCACTTAAACCAGTGCAGGTTTTCCGGCATCTTTTCAGGGCCTAACTTATACTTGGCCACTTCGTAGAAACCACCACCGTGAATGGCCCATAGATCACCACCAATGCCTTTATCCTTTTTCCACTGAGGCGGATTTTCAAGGCTGTTGTCTAGCCACACAAAGTAGAAAGATGCGCCAATCCAGGCAACACCTGCAATGACATGAAACCAACGGAAGAATAAATTCGCCCACTCTAATACATACGCTTCCATTAGGCCGCTCCTACTTCTTTTTTCATAGACTGATCACGATCATGAACACAATTACCTGCCACATAAGTCGCTCGCACTGCACGGTCATCACCAAGAATGATCATGGCAAACAGCTTTTCAGCCAGTGTTTTACATTTAGATTGCTTAAGGCTCATGAGAGGTGTGCTATTAAAATCCAACACGGCAAAGTCCGCCTCATTACCCTCTTTGAAGGAACCGATTTTATCTTCAAGCTGCAACGTCTTGGCATTTCCTAGCGTTGCAAGATACAGGCTCTTCAACGCCGACAATTTGTTACCGTTCAATTGAGTTACCTTGTAAGCCTCATTGAGCGTCTGCAACATTGAGAAACTGGTTCCACCACCCACGTCGGTGGCCACACTGTACGGCACGTTTTCTTGCTCAAGCTGTTTAATATCAAGCAGACCACTGCCCAGGAAAAGATTGGACGTCGGGCAGAAAGACACACTCGATTGCGTCTCACGGAAACGCTGATGTTCACGTGGCGTAAGATGAATACCATGCGCGAAAACACTGCGCTTACCTAGCAAGCCGTACTGATCATAGACATCCAGATAATCCAGACTGTCAGGGAATAGCTCTTGAGTGAAAGCAACTTCGTCTTTGTTTTCAGAAATGTGTGTTTGCATATACACATCCGGATATTCATCCAACAGTTGGCCGGCTTTCTGAAGCTGCTCTTCTGTGGACGTGATCGCAAAGCGTGGGGTTACCGCATAAAGCTGACGGCCATTGTTATGCCATTTTTCAATCAGTTCTTTACTGTCTTGATAGCTGCTTTCCGGCGTATCACACAAGAATTCAGGGGCATTGCGATTCATCATCACTTTGCCGCAAATCATACGCGTATTACGCGCTTCAGAGGCCTCAAAGAACGCCTCTACCGATTGCTTGTGAACGGTTCCAAACACCAAAGCAGTAGTGGTTCCATTCTTTAACAATTCATCCAGGAAGAAGTTCGCGATATTCGATGCGTATTCTTTATCTTCGAACTGACGCTCTGCTGGGAAGGTATAATTATTCAACCAATCCAACAACTGCTCGCCATAAGAAGCGATGACTTCCACCTGTGGAAAGTGAATATGAGTGTCGATCATCCCTGGAATAATAAGATGATCTTTGTATTCAACCAGATTTGTGCCTTCAGGAAGTTCCGCCACTAACTCAGACGCCTCCCCTACTTTCTTAACCTTACCATCTTCTACGATCATGCAGCCATCTTCGAAGAACTGGTAGGCTTTTTCCCCATCCACATCCGGATCAGACAAAAAGTGCAAAATTGCGGCTCGATAAACAGTCGTGCTCAGTGCCTTTGTCATTAGCTAATACTCTTCTCTTTACTTCTTTTTGGATCAATCACATTAAAGATCAATCGTGATATTCAAATCTTTGTCGAAGAAAAACTCTTCGCAGTTATTACCTTCGCCCTTTCGGTCTACTACCAGAAAATCACATACGGCATTCACCCCACCTCCCAATGCAAGAACGGGGTGATGCCATGTGTTTTTATGGTAGTTAATGCCCTGCGTACTTTTGGCAATAAACAGATGCAGATTTTCAGGGGTTAACGCTTCTACTGGATCGGCCACCAATACCAGATAATCTTCGCCTGACAGAGGATGAAATGACTGGCTACCCAACGGATGTCGCTCCATCATCTCGATCGTCATTGGTAATTGACGAGGCTGGGCACGAAAAATATTAATCACCGCAGTATCTTCTGGCGAAGAAAGTTGTACTTTAGCTAACGTGTCATAACGCTCGGTGTTGCCACCGTTAATCATGATTAGGTTGTCTTTCGACACAGCTCCAGCTTCAACAACATCACCAAAAGGAGCAAAGGCTTCTTTGGTCAGTAGCTTGGGTTTAATTAAAAAATCCACGTTTAAATCTCTCTGCATACTATTTAAGAGGGGCAATAACACTTTTTAATGAGCTATCCGCGAACTATCTATGCTCGTTTCCAACACAAGCGATAAAAATGCATTAGCTTCCCCTGTAGGTAGAAATCCCATAAGCCGAAACCAACAACGGCACATGATAGTGCTCATCAGGCTTCTCAATGCGGAAATCAAACGTCACCACTGGGTAGAAACAGGTTTTACCTTGCTTCTCAAAATAAGGATCCGTTGCAAACTCAATACGATAGATACCTTTTTCACGCTGCTGACCATCTAACCAATCAACGATTCGACCGTCAGAATTTGTTACGCCAGACGCGATCTCAACCAACTCGCCATCCACCTGCTTGAACAGCTTTACGGCCATACCCTGAGCAGGGCCACCTAAATTCGTATCCAAGACATGGGTAGTAATGGGACTTGCCATAATTTTCGCCTTATTTGTAAGCGTTCAATAACGCTGTAAATTCACTCTTAAACGTTAAATACTATCTAGCTGAAATTTTGGTTTCAGGGTTCACGTCCGTCGGCAGCAACTTATCAATACGAATTGCTGTAATCTTGGCCTGTTCACCGGCCGCCGTTGCCAATTCCTGCTGACGAGCGTTTGGTAAACGAGACTGTAAAATCTCCAGCATTTCAGCCGCACTTTTACCCGTCGCACAAACAATAAAGATGAAACCGTTTTGCGCTTCGTACTGAGTATTACCATCGGCCAATGCCTGAATGGTTGCTTCACTGGCTTCGTTTACCGACGACTGCTCACCAGAGGCCAGCTTCTTGGTATGGGCATATTTTTTACGAAGACTGGTTACATCACCAATTTTCGGATGACCTTCAAACGCCTCCAGAAAATCCGCTTCGCCTAAACCGTTCCAAACCTCTAACGCCACTTCCTGGCATTGCTGTATCGATACAAATGGGCGACGCTCAACCATGCCCTCAATCCAACGAGACGAAGTACAACAGTTTTCAAAAGCAAACCTGGCGTCTGCTTCCAAAAGATTATTCAACTGACTTAATGTGTACGTAAGTTCACTCATAAATTAGCCCTGACTCTCAGGAAAACCCCAAAGACGCAAACGACTAATACCACCATCCGGATACATCTTGATACGCACGTGAGTAAAAGCCGTCGCGGTATTTTCCAGCTCAGCCTTAAACGTATGCTCACGATCTTCATACAGTTTGGTTCGACCAATGATTGGCTGCCAGTTAATATCTGCATCACTGACCGTCTGTTTAGTCAGTGCATCGGCATGTGCATCCGCTTTAAGCAGTTCGATATCTGCAGCTTGCTCATCCGTCAGTACAGCACCTTCAATTGCGAAGGCGTCCGGATAATTACCTTTGAAATGACAAGTATCGATCAGGATTTTCTGAACAGAACCTTTCGCTGCCAACTGAAGAATGTACCAATCGTTATCACGATCTAGGGTTTCATCACCCATCGCGCGACGACGTTTGGTTTCCCAGCCATCTCCCATATTGGCACCACGTTCCGGCATGATCAGGTTTTCCATATGACTGAAGAACATATCAGAACATACCAGAGGACGAGCACCGTTCTTGATGTAGGCAAGATCTACCGGCTCACCATCAAGGAACCAATCCCAATCCGGCACAACATCACCATAAACACGCAAGCGGGCAACACCGCCGTCCGGGTAAATATGGAAACGCACGTGAGTCCATACACCTTCAACGGAAGCATCAATCAGATTTTCACTGCCCGGTTGAACTTCTGTAATAGGAACAATCTCTGTCCATTCTGTAGCCTCATTTGGTTCGCCTTTGATGCAACATGCTTCCATCGATACTTTCTGAGGCGCATTACCCAAGAAGTGATTGGTATCAGCATTAATACCAACAATCTTGCCTTGCGCACCCAGTTTGATAATGCACCAGTCATGATCCAGACCATCAGACGATGAACCATCGGGACGGAAACGACGGCGGCGAGATTCCCAGCCATCCATCCACTTACCACGATCAGTGTATTTGTCGTCAATGAATACGCCACGACCTGGCTTCAATAAGTTTTCCATTTCAGCGAAGAAATCATCACTGCATGACAAGGTTTGACCACCCAAACGGCGACTGGCCAAGTCCGTGTATCTTTCAGAAAAACGGTTTGTTTCTACTTTTAATGACATTTATTCATTCCTAACAAATCAATTCTTAACAGTCAGCACTGAACCCTGACCTTGCGTATCCAATTCAGTCTCGAGGTCACGCCCAAGCTCTTGCTTAATTTCTTTCCACGCCAAGCCGCGCTTTTTCTTGGTTTCTAACGGTGTCTTACCCGCGTTTTCGATGGCAATCAGTTCACCTGCAATCGACACAGCCACTTCCATAGGCAGCTTACCCGGCACTTCACTCAAGCCTACAGGGCACTGAATCTGGTCAATCTCTTCAGCTGAGAAACCACGATGTTCTAGACGCTTCACGAAACGCTCAGCCTTGGTATCTGAACCAATCAATCCAACGTGACGCAGTATTTTTGTTGAATCAGACCCCTTGTCCGCCTGCATTCGTTTAATCGCAGCCACGCACAACTCATAATCCAATTGATGGTTATGGGTGAGAATCAACACATCAGAACCGTGCGGTAATGAAGCGATTTCAGCGCATGGGTCATCCGTGACTACCTTACGTACATTGGCAGGAATATCAGCAGGGAACTCTTCCTCTCGTGAATCAACCCAAGTCACCTTGCACGGCAACCCCGACAGAATCGACACCAAAGATTTCGCCACATGACCCGCACCAAACAAGCCGATGTTAAATTGGCAGGCCTCAAAGGTTTCCAACAGCACAGTGGCGCTGCCACCACAGCACTGCCCTAAAGAGGCACCTAACGGAAAATGCTGAATTTCCTGAGCAACCCGGCCTTCCGATAGAATCTCACGCGCTTTATTGGTCACCACAAATTCAAGATGACCTCCGCCGATGGTGTCGTAGGTGCTATCTCCCGTGATCACCATTTTGGAACCCTGGTCACGCGGCGTAGAGCCGGTACAGCCCAACACAGTAACCAAGGCATAGGCTTCACCTGATTGCTGACACTGCTGAACCGCATCAAACCATTTAAGCGCCGAACTAAACTTCTTTGATTCAAAGGAGTTCATGTTATTCACCTGCTGCTTGTGTTTTTGCAGAATTAGCCGTTTCTGAATTAGCCATAGCTGAACGAGTCGACATCACTGAATTCAAAACACATTCAGGGGTTGCTGGCGTATTCATTTCAGGACTGATGGAGTAATTCGAGATACTCGACACCGCATCTCTCAATGCCGACCAAACTGAGATCCCCAACATAAACGGCGGCTCACCGACGGCTTTCGAGCGGTAAACGGTCTCTTCACCGTTCGGACGGTCTTCCAGTAAATTCACTCGAAAATCAATGGGAGTATCACCAACAGCAGGAATCTTATAAGTGGCCGGACCATTAGACTGAAGCTTACCAAGGTTGTCCCAAACCAACTCTTCAGTAGTCAACCACCCCATACCTTGTACGAAGGCACCTTCAATCTGACCAATATCAATGGCCGGATTCAGCGAACGACCCACATCATGAAGAATGTCTGTACGAAGTACTTTGTATTCGCCGGTCAGCGTATCCACGATCACTTCCGACACCGCGGCACCATTCGCGTAGTAGTAGAATGGTCGGCCTTTGCCCGTCTCACGATCGTAATGAATCTTAGGCGTTTTATAGAAACCGGTAGAAGACAGGGGTACACGCCCCATATAGGCTTGCTGAACAAAGTCAGCGAATGGAATCCATTCTTCATCTTCTTCTCGGCTAACCACAAGATGGTTATCCTGAAGACGAACCTTGTCTTCGGCTACGCCATAATGCTCAGATGCAAACTTGAATAGGCCATCTTTAATGCGCAAACACGCATCGCGCGCAGCCATACCATTCAAGTCTGAACCTGAAGATGCGGCAGTTGGAGAGGTATTGGGTACCTTATCCGTCGCCGTCGCAGATACCTGAATAGTGTCCAGGTCCACCTGAAACTCTTCAGCAACCACTTGTGCCACTTTCAGGAACAAGCCTTGACCCATCTCAGTACCACCATGATTCAGATGGATACTGCCATCGGTATACACATGCACCAAAGCACCCGCCTGATTCAAGAACTGAACGGTGAAAGAAATACCAAACTTCACTGGCGTCAGCGCCAGCCCTTTCTTCATAAACGGGCTGTTGTTATTGAACTCGGTAATCTGTTCACGACGAGCCCAATAGTCAGAACTGGTTTCTAGCTGATCAATCAACTCTGATAGCGTATTGTGCTCAACCGTTTGGCCATAATGGGTTTCATTACGCTCATCCACAGAGCCATCAGCCGTTTTGATATGATCGTGCTTTACGCCATACAAGTTACGCTTACGAATGGTTAACGGATCTTCACCCACATGACGGGCAATATCGTCCATCATCAATTCAGCGACCATCATGCCTTGCGGGCCGCCAAAACCACGATAAGCTGTGGCAGATACGGTATGAGTCTTACAACGATGACCCGTTACCGTGGCATTATTCAGATAGTAGGCATTGTCGGAATGGAACATAGCGCGATCGACAATCGCGTCCGATAGATCAGGCGAGTTACCGCATTTACCCGCCACCATGATTTCAGCGCCTTGGATAATGCCTTGCTCATCCACACCCACATCGTAAGTATTCAGGAAGTCGTGACGTTTACCCGTCATCACCATATCGTCATAACGAGACATGCGATACTTCACTGGCTGACCGGTTTTATTCGCAAGTAATGCAGCAATACAAGCCAAAGGTGCGGCCTGGGTTTCTTTACCGCCGAAGCCACCGCCCATACGACGAACTTCTACCTGCACTTTATTAATGCTGACATCCAGAACTTCAGCGACCAGCTTTTGAACTTCGGTAGGGTGCTGACTTGAGGTATACACCTTCATGCCACCATCTTCCGTCGGCATTACCGAACTCACCTGGCCTTCCAAATAGAAATGCTCTTGGCCTTTTACATATTGTTGCCCTTGAATACGGTGTTTAGCTTCGCTTAATGCTTTCGCCGAATCACCGCGTTTATGCTGATGCGTCGGACGCACAAAATGCTGCTTCTCAAGCGCATCTTCCACCTCAAGGACTTTCTCTAAAACTTCGTATTCAATCTCGGCCAAAGCAACGGCTTTTTTAGCTTGCTCGAACGTCTTGGCGGCCACAGCAAAAATCGGCTGACCAACAAACTCACAAATATCATCCACAAGTACAGGATCACCCGGAAAAACAGGGCCAATATCAGTATGCCCTGGAACGTCTTTCACCGTAATCACAGCTTCAACGCCCGGTGCCGAGCGCACAGCAGACAGGTTCATCAACTTAATGCGGGCATGAGCATGCTGACTACCACCTACAGCCACATGCAATTGGTTCGGGTATTCAGGCAGATCATCGACATAGACCGCCTTCCCCGTCACATGCTTTTCAGCACTTTCATGCTTCATGCTCTCGCCTGTCTTGCCTCGGGATGTACGAGTTTTGACAGGACGTTCACGAGCTTCTAACTCAGGGCTAGAGGTAT
>Ga0255772_10003463_pt1 | contig 15112 bp, 26 predicted proteins | sample 071ome_34_FD_179970 | JGI IMG/M metagenome (GOLD analysis project Ga0255772, IMG submission 179970) | Coastal salt marsh microbial communities from the Groves Creek Marsh, Skidaway Island, Georgia - 071411BT metaG (version 2) | ecosystem: Environmental > Aquatic > Marine > Intertidal zone >...
AGTAGGTTCAGTCATAATACGATCTTCAGGATCAAGTTTACCAATCATCAGTAAAGGTTTTCCTCTTGCTCAGTTTCAATAACACAATCCGAAGTTGGATATGCAACACAAGTGAGAACAAATCCTTCATCAATTTGATCATCGTCCAAGAAAGATTGATCCGATTGATCTACACTGCCGGAAACAATTTTTCCTGCACATGAAGAACAAGCACCTGCACGGCAGGAGTAGTTCATATCAACACCTGCTTCTTCAGCAGCATCAAGAATATATTGGTCGTCTTCACAGGGGACAACAGTTTCGGTGCCGTCAGGAGTGCGAAGAGTAATATTAAAAGCCATTAGTAAGTTTCGGATAGTTTTTCTACAGAGTATGCCAACAATACAAAGAAGGCAATGCTAGTCATTGTAAACAAAATTGAAGTCATTGTCAAGTGTTCCATCAGAATCCAAATGCTCCAAAGAAGAAGAGGCTACCAGTCGTGGCATAGGAGATAACTGCTGCAACAAATCCAAGCATTGCAGTGCGACCATTGAGTTTCTCTGCCTTCTCAGCATAGGTCTCAATGCCATAACGGTCAAGGTCTTCCTTGCTCATATACATTGTAGGTTCAGTTGCCCACATATTCTGTTGCCCAAATTCGTTTTTAGTAACAGTCATTTCCTTTTGTAAAGATTTACAACATAATTATATAGGAAATATTAAGTTCTGTCAAGGAAGTGTATGTATCAATTGCCACTCTTTTGTATGACGTATGCCCTTCCTTGCTCGTCAAACCCATCAATATCAATATAAACAGGTTCTCCAGTAAAGTTGTCTACTGGAGCAACTAACAAATAAGGACCAGGAACTCTATCAGTTCTTGTATCATAGGTCCTAAAATTAGTGGGATGAAAGTGAACTGTGACAACTTTTTTGCCGGGATTGCGACAGGTATATCCAAGTTCTCTCATATGATATGTAATCTTATTATCACATCCAGGTTTACCCATAGTATAATTCATACTATCAGATGTTGCTATTGGTGTTTTAAAAATCCAAGAATCTTGTGAAGCTGAATTATCATATGGTTCAATCTCCCAGTTCTTACCGTCCTTGGTAGATATTTCCCAACGACTCAGAGCATAAAAAGTTTTATCCATATTGATACTTTTGAAGTATCTAAGAGTATCATCAAAAATAATATCTGCATTAGCAACAACACAGATTTGATCTTTTAAATTCTCATTACAAAAATCAAAAAGATCTTTATATGATGGTCTATCTTTTCTTACTATTCTATGAATTTTAGGAGAATCAAAATTAAGTTCTGCATCATCTTCCATGAAAATGTATACATTATCAATCAAGTCATTGGCAAGATTTTGATGGAGACAGTAGAGATATTCTCCATTTCTCATATGATTACGAGAGTTAAAATATTCTATAATAAGATTCAAAATTAATCCCCTTTTACTATTCTATAAGAGTCTTCTTCCATGTGTTGTGTAGAAAATTCAAACAATTCCGTATCTTCAAGAGCAATCATTTGATGACGAAGACCTACAGGAATTTCAAACTTATCTCCTTTATGTAGTACGATAAAATCTGCGTCATCTAAAGAATCTTCAAACGAATAAAATATTTTTATAGATCCAGATTGAAGATAAAAAGTTTCTCTTTTTATCTTATGATAATGCCAAGAACACTTCAATCCTTTAACAAAAAAGAGAATTTTGCCGCAATAATCTTCATTATTAACAATCCATTTTTCATATCCCCAACCTTTAGGGACAAATTTTTCTAAAGAAGTCTTCATCAGAAATACCTTTATCGTCTATAAAAAAGTCTGCATGAGGTTTACCCAAACGAAGTTCATGGAACCTACATCCCCACAAACTTAATTGTATCTCACTAAGTTCCCCCCACATCTGATACACTGCAGAAACATCCCCCTTACATATGCCCATGCCACGAGCAGTAAAATAAGTAATATGATGTCCTTCATCATATAATGAATTAATAAAGTCTATTCTATCATTAAATGGCAAGGCTTGATCATAATTACCCCACGTATTATTGCAAATAGTTCCATCAATATCAAAGCAGTATCTTTTCATTTTGCAATCAATCTCATGTTATAATCATGTCCATCATTTTGATATATTTCATAATCATAATTTTCTGAAACTATATCTATTAAGTCCTGCCTATTATGATAAAAAGCATAGGTAGGCATCACATCAAATGCCATATATTCAGAATACCTAGAAGGTTGATCATCAATATTCATTCTATGAAGAAGAATGTTTTTAAATCCCAATGAACAAATCTTTTTAAGAACTTTATTGGCATTGGGAAGAACGTCTAGAACGGCAGACATATAAAAAATTTCATTATCACCTTTTATAAAATTTTCATCCAAATCATCAAGATCAAAAACAAAAAAATTATCTTTGGAGTAATTTTCTTTCGCAAGTTTTATTGCATATTCAGATCTATCATATCCATAATAATTTCCACCTTCTAATCCATCACTAACAACCTGATAAATTGCCCCGGAACCACATCCAACATCACGAATAGTATCAATTTCTTCATTATTCTCAAGGAAAAAAGAAACATCTCCAATCAAATTATCCCAATGAGGAGGTCTTCTGGCACTATAATTTAGTTCCTTTTTATTTAAAAAAAGTTGGCGATCAAAATAATTTTTTTCTTGTTCGATAGTGTGTACCATTTTACCTCAATCCTTTAGTTTAATATAACACATCCAAGTGTAATCATAACAATCAGTATAGTAACTCTCATAAACAATTTCATCAGAATTAAATATGGGATCAGGAGTTTTATAAACTTCCCTATCCCAACTATCCCCCCATCTTGTATTATCTAAAATATAAAGAGGAGGGAGTTCTATATAAGATTCAACTTTCTCATCAAATTTTTTCTTTACATCACTCTCAAGTTCATACTCAGTCCTAACACCAAATTTATCAATAATATAATTTCCACCCTCATTAATTTTTTTGGGTGAGACAATATCTCCCTGATTTGGGGGATAATTATCTTCAACTATAACATGTTTAAAGGGAGCTTTATCAAGAAAATATAGTCTATCAGAAAAATCTTGGTGGTCATCTAAAAATAGTAAAGTTTTTTCTGGAGTTTTTTCCGGATAATCTTCAAAAAACTCTTTCCAATCAACAGTATTGATATCTCTTTCTAGATATTGAACTTCATCCGATTTATATTTTATGAGAGACAAATCAATATCAAATGACATAATATCAGCGTCAGGCAATGCTTTACGAATAAACCACGTTCCTTGTCCCCTCCATATTCCACTTTCAACTACAAGATTTGGTTGAAGTTCTTTCATTGCACAATAAAAAGCGAACAAATGAGACGACTTCATACCACCAGTATTATCCTGAATGGGTCTGTTCTCATATAATTCTTTAAACTCAGAAAAATATTTTTTAAAATTTGTAGTGTCCATCAAGAATCTCCAAGAAGTGTTTTAAATTTTTTAACAGTATCAAAATACAATTTTACTTTCCTCTTAAGAAAAGGAATGTTGACATCTCCTACCATATGTCTCCTGGCAAGAATATAAGTATCATTGTCAAAGTCAGGAACAAAACTAGAAAGGTGCCAGTACACTAACTTTTGCCTATTTCCTTGCCAAACAATCATTTCATTATCAACATCATACTGATGAAAAGGTAGATTCCAAGGAGCAAGGTGTCCACAAGTATCTCCTATAATTACAGCATCTTCCTCAGATCCACCATAAACCAGTTCAAGATATTTTTGATCTCCATAAGCACCATACTCTGCAGCAAATTCATTATTGGGATCTTTTAAGCAAGACAACCAAAAATCAGATGCCCCCAGTCCAGTAATATCATTGTTAAAATAAACAATACCTACATTAAATTGCCCAGCTGGATGTGGATTTGGATGAAGAATCCTATGCTCCACAACGCCAACACTTTTATCACCAACATCATTAAATGCATACATGAAATCTTCAAAGAAGAAAATATCAGCATCAACATACATGATGTGATCAAGATTCAAGTCTCTCAAACAATAGTTAATTGAAAAAGTAGAAAGACTATAAAGAAATTGCCACTGATTGGGATCATTTACATCATCGCCATTTGCCTTTTCAGTATTAGAAACATTCTTTGCTTCAAAAGATGCTTCTACGGTCTTTAACTTTTTAAGATGCTCATTAGTTTCGCATAACTGAGTAATAGAAATAGGAATTACTCTAGAGTCATATCCAGATAGAAACTCAAAACTTTCTTCATCTACACAAAAATAATAGAGAGTATAATCAGTATCAGACTTACTCAAGGATTCATGCATGGACAATCCAAGATGCAAATAATTTTTATCAGATACTGTGCAAAAGTTTTTCATCATTTATATTTTTCAATTAACATTGCGGTAAGTTTTGCAGATCCTTGCGGTGAGGCATTTCTTTCATACCAACTACGACAAGCGTTATGCATATATTCCCATTCAGACCTAGAAACTTTAGAAATTTTTTCTTTGACTTCTTCAGGAGATTGAACAGAAATATAGTGAATACCCTCAACCCATGGCTCATGATAATTTATAACATCACATCCAGGGGCAACTACAGGGACTGTTCCATGTGCCATACATTCAATGTCCCTATTGCATTTTGGACCATATCCAGGCAAAAGGAGACCAAACTTAGAGGAAGCAAGTTTATCTTGATACTGTTCTTGAGTATATGGATAAGAAGATTGAAGACCACTATCACCAATGCGAATTGGCATACTAAACTCTTCAACACTCTTTGTCCAATCTTGATTTAATCTACCACTTCCTTGAACATGATTTTCAATCTTACCCATAAAGATAGATTCTACTGGACGTTCATCGTAAGGAAGAATACCCCTCAACACCCTACCATGAAGTTTTATAGGATGTCGTGAGAAAAAGGTCCAAGGATGGACTTGTGGATGTTCTGGTACTGTATTGCAGAAAAGTGAAACTCTAAAAGGAGGAATAGATCTATCATCTATCCTAGGCCAGTCATAAAGTAAGAATTCTTTATCTCCATCTGCCCAACAAAAATCATCACTACTGTAAGAGAAGGTAGCAAGATCTAAGTCTCCCCACAACTCAAGCATTTCTCTGAATGCATCGTTGTGAGCATCATTATCTGGTTTCCAAATATGTGGTTTGTTCATTTGACTTTCCTCAGTTTATCAAGAATTAGAATCTCACTATCATATAATTTTTTAATTCCGTCACCCAACATTCTATTCATCTTAAATATTCCGTCAACTAATCCATAAGAATTCTGAATTGATGCTGCTTGATCTGATCCATACGCAGTCCTATCATTAGTAATATGAAATTCAATACATTCTGCACCAAGAGCAACTGCACCAAAAGTAGCTTCAAATCCACTGTAATGATTAGAAAACCCTATTTTAAAATCCGAATACTTATCTTTAAGTGTTTGAATATATCTAAGATTTAATTCATCAATAGCAGATGGATAAGTACTAGTACAAGCAAGTATATATTCTAAGTTTTTAAAAAGTATTTTTACAGAATTATCAACTTGATCTTCTGTAGACATTCCTGTCGAAAGGATAATTGGTTTCCCAGTATTTACCAAATCTTTTAAGAACTCTTCATCAGTAACAAGAGCAGAAGCAACCTTATGATAATCCACATTAAGATTATCCTCAATTAATTGGATGCTTTTTCTATCCCAACAAGAAACAATAAAATCCATTCCTAAGTTTTTAGTATATGAATAAAGTTCTTTATACTGTTCAACAGAAAATTCCAATCCCTCCTTTTGCTCTCTATTTGTTGTCCCCCAAGGAGATTCTCTATACTTATCAAGTTCTTCCTCAGAATAAACTGATTCAATATCTCTTTTCTGAAATTTTACTGCATGACATCTAGATTCATGAGCCTGATCGATTAATTTTTTTGCATTATGAATAGAACCATTATGATTGATTCCAATTTCAGCAATTACATAAATTTGTTTCATACATACACACTTAGATTTTACTATTCTACAATAAGAATATTATTTTTGCAATATATACTCTCTCATTACCAGAGAGCACAATTTTAAATCATCAATTGAATCTATTTCAAAAGACTTCCATTCATCCATTTCAATAATTCCTATATTTCCATACATTCTATTATTGAACTCTTTAATAGAGTCTGGTTTAAACATATAGAAAGATCCGTTCTCAATGTATTGAATATCATTATCTTGTCGTCTTTTCCTATTTCTCCAATCATATCCAATACTATCCAATCCATCTTTACTTTTTTTCCATAAAGAACACTGATCCGTTTTTTGAGCAGAGAATAGAGAATCATATTCACCACTTTTTGCCATTGACAATGCATTAGTAATATCAGACGACTCTCTTATTGGAGAAGTAACTTGAGGAGCAAATATCCAATCATATTCTAAACCTTTACTCTTTAAATAATCTATAGAATAGATCCATGAAATTTCAGAAGTTGCACCGTCACCAGAAACTTCTTGAGTTCTTAGAATGCTACCCACTCCATATTCTTCACCAACATCCAATATTTCCTGAGAATCTGAACTGACAAAAACATTGGATGAATCAATACCAGAATCAAGACATTGTTCTATTGTCCAAGAAAGTAAAGGTTTCCCACAAAAGTCTATTATATTCTTTTTAGGAACTCCTTTAGAACCTCCTCTAGCCAAAATAATTGCTGCTGTTTTCATTTCAATTAATAAAATTAACGTTCTCTAAAGATTGCAAATATTCCTCTTCTACAGAAAAGTCATGACTTTTATATCCGTCCCACATGTTAATTTTTTCAAAATAATGATCAGAATTTGTTTTAAAGAAATCAAAACAAAAACAATCAACAGATTCAAATAATTTTGCTGCTAATAAAATTGCATATCCTCCAGAGCTAAGGGACTTACCATTTTCAAAAGTAACATATGATATAAATTTTCTCATATCATAAACTTCATTATTAATCTTAGTTCTAATACTATCTTCCGAAATTGAATTACCATCTTTCAAGATTATAACTTCATTACTTATACAATTATTAACATCTTCATTTTTCCATTCAGAAAATGTTTCAATATAATGAGAATTTTTACTGATTTGAATTGGATCCATTATCATGTTGGAAAAATGAATGTTAATAATTCTAATATCAGTTTTTGTTCCTACATTCTTCTCATATCCATTAATTTGAGTTCTATTACATCTAATGACAACATCATATTGATCGATAGTAGACCCATATTCCTTTTCTAAAAGAAGAGGAGAATTACTTATCACAGCACACTTTTTATACTCTAAGAGTTCGGATAATTTTTTCATTTGATTAACAATTTAAATTCATCATAGTCTCTAATATATTCGTCTTCATCATACTCCTCAGTTCCAAATACAATTAGTTCAGTATCTTTTTCCAAGAAAGTAAAGTTGATCCAAGAAAATGGAAGAATGTTAATATAATCATTTGAATTTAATATCCTTTCATCTATTCCTTCACTAGTTTCTACTTTTATAGAAATACTTCCCTGAGTAACATAAAAAAGTTGTTTTTCTCTTCTATGTCCATGATTTCCCCTGGAAGATCCTTCCGGAACATTCCTAAAAATCATTACTCGTTTAATTGGATTCAATCCAAATTCTAATGGATAAATTGGAATAAGATCTCCACGTTCTTTATCTTTTTTAATTTCAATCATGGTCTGTTATGTACATAAAGTGCTTGTCTTGAAGAACTTTTCAATAGAGTTCCTCCCGAATGATAATTATCAGTATTTAAAATTACAAGATCACCAATGTCACAATCTAGATAAACTCCATCAGTTTCATTAAAAGAAACCATCTCTCTTGGAAACTCATTTAGTCTATGTGGGTCTCCACCATATTGACCCTTACCTTTATTATTAGAAATAAACTCCATCCTAATGATGGATCCTTCCCCAAAAGATTTGGGAATTACTCTAAGGGCTCCATTCTCTTTTGTAGTCTTTTGAAAGAAAGTTGCAAACTTTAAAGACTCATATGGATCTATATGCATATGAGAATTTCTTGGAAGATTTTTATCATCAACCAATTTATTTTCTCTAGTAGAAAATGTTTGTAAAAATCGTTGACAATTTTTTGAAAAATGTTGGTCAAGAACTTTGTTTAATAAATCATTCTTGACGAACATTTCAAGTATTTGCGGAACATTTATGTAGTACTGAGGAAAAATACGCATTGCTTTTCCAGACAAATAATCTTTTTCTGATGATAATTCTACATTATTTGGAGAATAAAAATAACCATGGCATCCATCAGATATCATATCATAAAGTTCATTCAATTGAGAATACAACTTACTAATATCTTCTTCAGAAAAAAACCTTTTAATCAAACAAATACCATACTCATCTAAAGAAGAAATTATATCTTCCTCCGTGGAGGTGTTATCAAGAATAAAGTTCATAATCAGTTAACAACAAAATTATAAAGATTATTGTGATTTGGTCTCCATCCCAATTCAGATCTAATTTTTTGGGAAGAAATAGAATATCTAATATCTTGTCCCATTCTATTCTCAACAAATTTAATTCTTGGTTTTTTTCCCATCCAAGAAGATACTTGATCTACTATCTGATTATTTGTCAGACAATTATTGGCGGATATATTCCAAATTTGATTTTTTCTTTCTGCGAAACAAACATTATAAACACCTTCCACATTATCTTTTACATAAGTCCAATCTCTAACATATGATCCATCACCATGAAGAGGAATAGGTTTATCCTCATTAAGACATTCAATAATTTTTGGTATTAATTTTTCTGGATATTGTCTAGGACCATAGTTATTTGAACTTCTACAAATCTGATATTCTATACCATATGTTCTTCCATAGGAAAACAAAATCATTTCCGCAGCAGCTTTAGATGCAGAATATGGATTAGAAGGATTCAAACGTGAAGTCTCACTCATATCCCCATCTTCTATATCACCATAAACTTCATCAGTGCTTATATGAACAAATAATGGTCGTTCATAAACCTTTCCCCTCAAAAGATTTAAAAGATTTTGTGTACCTAAAATATTTGTTTTGGCAAATACGTCTGGTTCATTGATAGAATTATCTACATGACTCTCTGCAGCAAAATTAACAATAATATCACATAAAGGAAGGTGAGTTAAATTTCCAATATCTTCCTCTATAAGAGTATAATTTTTATCATTATCCCATGGTAGTTTTTGATTCGATGCATAGGTCATCTTATCAATGTCAATTACTGTATGTCCCCTAGATAAACAAAGTTCTACAAAATGACTACCTATAAATCCTCTACCACCCGTAACTAAAAATTTCATAATTAACCTCCACTAATTAAAATTTCAAGATCTTCACTCTCAGAATCAAACTGCGTATCTGACATGAGAACTTTCATAAAATCATTTATATTCATAGAAACTTTGTTATCACCAATACTTGCACCAACGTGTCTAGCAATTCTTCTATCTAAGTTATGTAAATTGAATCCGTCTGAGGAATCAAATTCGATTCCGATTTTTCGAAAAAACTTACGTATTTCATCTTTAGTTCTGATAGAAGTATTTTCTGGTTGAAAATGATTGGATGATTCTACAAACAAATCACTATCATAATTTTCATTGTAACTTTCAACTGCTTCTATCATTCTAAGAGGTATCTCATTATCATTATTATACACATGAGTTACTGGAGATTTTCTCAATTTTTCAGGAACAACTGTAGATTGTCCAGGATAACAAACTACACCAAGTCCAGCAGCATAGGCTTGTGATGCAACTCTAGACCAGTATCCAACATTTCCAACATGAGTAAAAACTTTAGAAGATTTATAGAAATGTGCTAGGGTTTCATGATCAAAAGTAAATGGATAATTATAATTCATTTCCAAAAGATTGAATCTGGTTCTTTCTTCATGAGAAAACATTTTCATATAATCACCAAGCAAATCTTTTGGACATTTTTCAGTATCTGCGGGCATTGGTCCATTACATGCTATCAATAAAACTCTGTAATCATATCCCATATCATAAACTTTTCGTATACTGTTTAGAAAAACAGATATTCGTTTAAAATCTACAGATCTAGCAACATATAAAATGTCCCAGTGCCTTTGCAAAAAAGGACTAGGATTAAAGTATTTGGAGACGTAACTACAAGCATGAGCATCAATAACAGGAGCTCCTGCAGTCATCATATAATTCTTACAAATTATACTTACATCAAATCTATTATCATGATATGCTGGTTGCCAATTATGATGTAGACCAACAACCCATTTAGATCTTAAAAAATCGAAAGATGGTATATTTAATGTTTCTTGTTTAGTAAAACATACTAAACCCTTTGTTTTGCCTGGGAATTTTAAAATAGCTGCCATAATAATTACCTCGCTGGATTTCCTTTTATGATAGTATTCGATGGAACATCTTTTGTTACTACAGCACCTGCTCCAATAACTACATCATCTCCAATATTTACAGGAAGAATAGTTGCATTTGATCCTACACGGACTCTATTACCTATTTTTGTTTCTTTTCTTACAGGAGTTTCTCCAATTTCATATTGAAACAAATCATTAGTAAACATAACACCATGACCTATAAAACAATCATCTCCTATAACAACATGTTCACATATAAAAGTATGACTTGATATTCTTGTATTATTTCCTATAATAGTATTTTTTTGAATCTCTACAAATGGTCCCACAAAAACATTATCCTTAAATTCGCATCCATATATATTAACAAGATTTGGATATGGTATGACTGGATTATTCATAGTCAATTTTTCTCCAATACAGTATAATAGGTATTGTGTATAACTTCCACTAATATAATTCTATAATCCAATTTTTTAGAATTTGAATTATAAAAAATATCCCATTCATCTTTATTTTTTACGTTTATATGAACATCATCATATCCAGCACTTTTGGAAATACTATCATTGTGAGCATCACACATAGCATTCGCATGAAAAACATATTTTTTTGATACTCGTATTGCTTCAGATAATGCTTTTAATTCCCATTGAACAGGAATATGTTCCATTCCATCTAAATGTTGAACAACATTGAAGGAGTTATCTTCAAATATTGACATATTATGGCATGATGAGGTTTTAACATTCAGTCCATTTTTTGCATGAAAAGATATTCTATCATCAGATATATCAATTCCACAATAATCAATATTTTCGGATTGAAAATACTTTAAACATGCACCACCACCAACTCCAATGTCTAGGAAAGACATTTTATTTTCAATACACTCTCTCCAAAGTTTATGAAAATTTTGATTATATGTTTTTAATTCATTCAGTTGTCTAGGATATTTTGTATAAACATCTTCTCCAAAATTTTCAGAATTATGAATGAAATTATATTTCATTCGTTCTTTTTCATCTATACTTTTAAATTTCATTTTTAAAAAAAGACTTACAATTTTTACATACAAATTCAATTTCAGAATCTGTCATATAAGGATGCATTGGTAAACTCAATATCCTACTAGAATTTATATCAGTTTTTGTAGTGTCATATTTACCGTCAAGATAACCAAACGGTTTTGACTTTGCAATAGGAACTGGCCAATGAATTATCGTTGGAATATTTTTAGATGCTAAAAATTGTTGCAATTTTTCCCTATCATCTACCATTATACAGTAGATGTGATAAACATGCAAATCAACATGAGAGTCTACCTTTGGTGTTTCAACTACACCACCCAAAAGACTATTGTACTTTTCTACAACCTTTTGTTTTTTATTATTCCACCCATCAAGTCTTTTTAGTTTTTCATCTAAGAACAATGCTTGAATTGGATCCATTCTGTGGTTCCACCCAACATCATCATAATAATATTTCTTTGATGATCCATAGTTTCTAAGAGACTTGAGTCTTTGGTTGTAAACATCACTATCAGTGGTAACTATTCCAGCATCTCCAATAGCCCCAAGATTCTTTCCAGGATACAAAGAATATACAGTCATATCAGCATATTTACCAATCATCTCACCATTCGTGACTGAACCATGAGCATGAGATGCATCCTCTATAATTTTACAATTATATTTTTGTGAGATCTCATACAACCTCTTCATATTGGTTGGATGCCCATACATGTGAATGGGAAGAATAATACAGTTATCATAAAGATGACGTGTATTATCCAAATGATCGGCCAATAAATTCAAATCAATTTGAAAATAGTCATCATGATCAACTAAAGAAATATTATAATTACCTTTAATTTGAGATTCTACTGCAAGAACATCTGCAATATAACCATTGGCAGGAAGAATAACATCAGTTGTAGTATCATAAAATTCAAATGCTTGGATAGCAAGTTTCAATCCATCTGTTCCATTGGATACTCCAACTGAATATTTTCTGCCGGACCATCTAGAAAAGTTATTTTCAAATTTTTCTAAGTAAGGTCCCATCACATAAGCAGAACTTTCAAAAAAAGAATCTAAATTTCTATAAACATCTTCTTTGATTTCATTCCACTGACTATTCAAATCAAGAAATTTCATCGATCTTTATACCACTCATAAGTTTTCTCAATTCCTTTTTGAAGAGAAATTTTTGGTTTCCACCCAAGAGATTTAATCTTATCCACATTAAGAACTTTTCTTGGTGTTCCATAATATTATACTAAAAAAGCAGAGTTTATGCAACCCTGCTTCATACGGTCAAACTCTTCTTGGTCCAAAGTTGCTTTCTCTTCTGCGTTTATCCCACATATCTTTCATATTGTCACTATTATTTCCAACCCATAGGTTTTCAACATAGTTTATCTCTGGATAGGATAATGTTTCATCCTTATGTAAAATAAACCTACCAGGAGTATATTCTTCCAAAAAGTTTCGTCCAACAAGAGTGTGGGCGTATCCTAGCCAGTTTCTATAATAGTAGTTATCATTGCCCCATCCACGTTTGATATCCAACTTGAATACCATAAACTTTTTCTTCTTCTCGTTGTAGCAACGTCCTTTATTTGTAATAAAATATCCTGGACGAAACTCCTTTGCTTTTTCTCCAGGCAATAGCAGGTCTTTATTCATATGAGGTCTGTGGTTAATGTATATATTATATCACAAAAAAGGGAGGGATAAAGTGTATCCGAATAACCACAGACCGATACACTTTAACCCTCCGCAGGGTAACATACAATCCCCTATAAATCAAGGGGAGGGAGTTGCGCTTTCTCCTTGCTCGCCACTTGCTCTTTGACCTGAAGCAAGAAACAGGGCGGGAGTATAAAACCCCATCCGCACCAACTGCCCTTGAGAGAGGCAGTAAACTCTAAGGAGGTCTAATGACTCCACCAGGGTAAGTTTAAAGTCATTCCAAGACTCGGGAATGAAGGGGATACTTCAACCGACCAGGGCTAGTTTAACGACCTACCGAGTCTTTAACATAACAAGGACCACCATCAGGGTCTAACCAAACAGTATATGAATGGTCTTCCATAGCAGTCATTAACTGCATTTCATTATCACAAAGATAAATGTCTTTGTAACGACCTGTGTATGAATCTACTTTTTGAATACGGCAATCTGGTTTGCCATTAATTTCCAGATTACCGACTTGCACATAACGATAAGGAAAACGTTCCAAAAGAATGGAAGGTTTTTTCACAACTTTCATCAAGCAACCTCAACAGTTTCAAGATCTTGATAGACATACTCCATAAGCATTTCGTAATCATCAAGAGGATCACCGGAGAATACTACTCCTTCTGACTCATAATATCGACGGACTTTCTTGTAAAGTTTCGGACTCTTTACGTCAAGAAAAAAATCTCCATTAGATGCAGCACGCAGTGTGCCAATATCTTTGGTCTTAAATTTTTCAGTCAGTGCCATTGTTGTTTTTGGTTTACCCAGTTATTATAAGGTGTCGTGACTATGTAGTCAAGTATGCCAGTTATGATACTGGCAATCGGGGATGCAAGAATCGAACTTGCGTTTCTGCTTCCCAAAAGCAGCGTGATACCATTTTACTAATCCCCGTTGACGATGGACTTATCCAAATGCTTGCTATGGGGCATACAACCCAACATTCTGACAGTTTCACATCGGAGTAAGACGCAGGTCCTCCGCGAATATCCAAAGGGGGCTGATTCCTAACTACAGGGTTTCGGTATATCCGAACCGCTAGGCACCTTTGGTTGGAACGTCTCAAGTTCCTGATGGAGTAATTATACTACTTCTTGTGCCCTTTGTCAAACGGTGCCCAGTGCTGCCAACCATACTTATGAACTGCCCACATACCCATAATAGGAACGAATACCAAGCACCAAGACATAAACCCCAATGCTACAGGGTTTTGCATTATATGTCTAATGAAGATAAGCATTCTGAACTCCCCAAGTAATAAACAATCCCATTGACGTAAAAAGTAATAGTGATTTTAGTATCATTTGTCTTTCCAAGTTTTCCAAGGATCCGAATTGTGCAAACAAGATTGTGGATGTATCCAATCTTCTTTATTTTCTTGCAATTCCAATTTCAACCTTTCATTCTCAATCTCAAGCATAAAAATTCTATCTTTGAGTTTTTCAATTTCTGTCTTTAAATTCTTCATAGTATTTTCGAAAATAAACATCGACTTTTCTAAGATCATCTAAATGAATGTCACAGACATAATTATGCTCATCACACCATTCCAATGCAAGATAATGAAAATCCTCGTCTCCCGTAACCCTCTTAATTCCATAAGAACGGACAAAAGATGACATTATGAAATTCCAGCATTGATGGTTAGTGTGCTGTTCCATTACCATCATAGTCGTCGGAGTCGTAGTAGTCATTTTCACCCTTATAAAAACCAAAAAATAATGTGCTTATGACAAAAGGAATTGCAATGTATAAGAGTGCTTTACCTAACATGATGTCCTCCAAACATATATCTCATACCATTCAAAACCTTGGACGCGAAAGCACCAAGACGGCGAGAGTTAAATCTCTCATACAAAGCACTGCTGATAACAGGAGCGGGTATCCCAAGATCCACAGC
>Ga0255772_10003464_pt1 | contig 15108 bp, 12 predicted proteins | sample 071ome_34_FD_179970 | JGI IMG/M metagenome (GOLD analysis project Ga0255772, IMG submission 179970) | Coastal salt marsh microbial communities from the Groves Creek Marsh, Skidaway Island, Georgia - 071411BT metaG (version 2) | ecosystem: Environmental > Aquatic > Marine > Intertidal zone >...
GGCTACATTCAGAGGGCTTTTGTCGTTCAGGAGACACCCGAAGATTCACCACCTGATCTAGAGGCTCTGCAGCAGACACTTGCAAACGAGCCTTCGATCACCCATGTGCTAGCTGTTCATTGTGAGACAACCTCTGGAATCCTCAATCCAGTGGAGCAGATTGCTGAGATCGTTGCCCAGCACAAACGCTCACTGATCATTGATGCGATGAGCGCATTCGGGGCCATTCCTTTGGATGCTAAGCAGGTAAAGTTCGATGCCGTGATGGCCTCTTCCAACAAGTGTTTGGAGGGTGTGCCGGGGATGGGTTATGCGATCATCCGTAGAGAAAAACTGGAACAGAGCAAAGGCAATGCGCATTCGCTGAGCTTGGACTTGTATGATCAGTGGCAGGCCATGGAAGCCAGTTCGCAATGGCGCTTCACCCCACCAACCCATGTTTTGATTGCCTTTGACAAGGCGATCGAACAATTTGAGCAAGAAGGGGGTGTGGCAGGACGCAACGCGCGCTATTCAGAGAATTGCCGAACTCTTGTTTCCGGAATGGCGGATCTCGGTTTTGAACCGCTGTTGCCTCCCGAGCGACAAGCTCCAATCATCGTCACCTTCCGGATGCCTGCTGATCCAGCCTTTGATTTCCAAACGTTTTATGATCGGGTCAAGGAACGTGGCTATATCCTTTATCCTGGAAAACTGACGGTGGCTCCAAGTTTCCGGGTGGGCTGCATTGGTCATCTCCAGCCGATAGATATGCAGGCTGCAGTAGATGCGATGAAAGCTGTTCTAGTAGAAATGGGTGTTGCTAGCGGCAAGCCTGCTTAAAGTGTTCAACTTGTAAGAATGATTCCAATGAATTCACCACTAACTGTAAACGGTAGAGAATATTCCTGGCCCCAGCAACCGCTGGTGGCTGTCTGTATCGATGGGTCCCAACCGGAGTACATTGAAGAAGCGATCGCAGGGGGCCATATGCCCTTCACACAAAAGATGTTGGAATCCGGTACGGACTTGCGTGGACAGAGTGTTGTCCCCAGCTTTACGAATCCGAATAATCTCTCGATTGTCACGGGGGTTCCACCGAAGGTTCACGGGATCTCTGGAAACTTCTTTCTGGATCCTGAATCTGGTCAGGAAGTGATGATGAATGACCCGAAGTTTCTGCGTACAGGAACACTTTTTCAGGCATTTCACGAGGCAGGGGCCAAGATCGCGATTGTGACGGCAAAGGATAAGTTGCGCCGATTACTGGGTCATGGATTAGACTACACTTCTGGAAGAGCGATCTGCTTCTCCTCCGAAAAAGCGAATGAGACAACGCTTGCTGAGAATGGTATCGAGAACGCCCAGAGCATAGTAGGTAAGCCGATTCCCAGTGTCTATTCTGCGGAGTTGTCCGAGTTCATTTTTGATGCGGGGGTCAAGCTGATGCGCTCTTTTCGACCTGACCTGATGTACCTCTCCACCACTGATTACATTCAGCACAAGCACGCACCTGGAACACCGGTAGCCAATCAGTTCTATGCGATGATGGATCGCTACTGGGAGGAACTCCATGCACAGGGAGCTGCCTTGGCGTTGACTGCCGATCATGGCATGAATGCCAAGTTCAATCAGGCGGGCGAGCCGGATGTGCTGTACCTGCAGACCCTGTTTGATGAGTGGCTTGGTGCGGGACAAGCCCGAGTGATCCTGCCAATCACTGATCCGTACGTGGTTCATCATGGAGCCTTGGGATCCTTTGCTACGGTGTATCTTGCTGATACGACAAAAGCCCAGGAACTGGCTGGGCGCTTAGCTGAAGTCGAAGGGATCGAGGCTGCTTATACAAACATCGAAGGATGTGTGGCCTTTGATTTGCCGAATGATCGCCTTGGTGATCTGATTGTCGTTTCCACCACGAACAAGGTCTTGGGAACAACACCGGAACGTCATGATCTGAGCCAACTCAAGGAACCCCTCCGGTCACACGGAGGAGTCTGCGATCGTCAAGTTCCACTCGTTTTTAGTCAGCAAGTGGAAGCATCAGGAGCGTTGCTTCATAATTACGATCTCTTCGACCTTGCCCTGAATCACGCATCCTAGCTCGGAAACATTTCATGCCCGCAGTACAACGCAATGAGACGATGCGCATTGGTGGCCAGAAGGTCTCAGGTGATGCTGGATCGTTAGAAGTCTTCAATCCTTACAACAATGAGGTCGTGGGTACGGTTCCCCGTGCTTCCAGGGAGCAGGTTCAGCAGACGCTACAGATTGCCAAGGACTTCAAACCCAGGCTGACTCGTTACGAGCGACAGCAAATCCTGACCAAGACGGCGGATCTGTTGGTGAGCAGGCGAGATGAAATTTCAGACCTGATCACGGCAGAGGCTGGACTTTCAAAAAAGGACTCACTGTACGAGGTGGGGCGTGCCTTCGATGTCTTCAGTCTCGCCGGCCAACTCTGCATCCTTGATGACGGTCAGATCTTCTCCTGCGACCTAACACCACATGGGCAGAAGCGAAAAATCTTCACCCAGCGAGAACCTCTGCAAGGTGTGATCAGCGCTATCACTCCGTTCAACCATCCGCTGAATATGGTAGCCCACAAAATTGCGCCCAGCATTGCCACCAACAATCGGATGGTCTGCAAACCGACAGAACTGACACCCATGACGGCTTTGTTACTGGCCGATGTGCTCTATGAAGCAGGTCTTCCTCCGGAGATGTTTCAGGTGGTCACTGGGCGGCCTGAGGATATTGGCGATGAGATGATCTGTAACCCACTCATTGATTTGGTTACTTTCACGGGTAGCGTACGAGTTGGGAAGATGATTGCCGAGAAGGCTGGCTACCGCCGCACTGTGCTGGAACTAGGTGGTAACTCCCCTCTGATCGTGATGGAAGATGCGGACTTAGACCGTGCAGCGACCTTGGCGGTTGCGGGAGCGACCAAGAACTCAGGACAGCGTTGTACGGCAGTCAAGCGTATTCTTGTGATTGATTCGATTGCCGATGACTTTGTGAGGCTGGTAACCGAGAAAGCCAAGAAGCTCAAATACGGCGACCCGATGGATCCACAGACGGACGTTGGAACGGTGATCAACGAGCAATCAGCTATTTTGTTTCAGCGTCGAGTGGAAGATGCGGTCGCTGTAGGTGCCAAGTTGTTGCACGGAAACAATCGCCAGGGAGCAGTGTTTCCTCCCACGGTTGTTGATCATGTCCCCTGGGACTGTGAGTTGGTAATGCAGGAGACTTTTGGGCCTGCGATTCCTATCATTCGGATTCAGGACATTGATGAAGCAATTCGGGTGGCCAATGGGACGGCTTTTGGTCTTTCATCTGGAGTCTGCACTAATCGATTGGACTACATCACTCGCTTCATTGCTGAACTCAATCATGGAACCGTTAATATCTGGGAGGTCCCGGGCTATCGTATTGAAATGTCGCCATTCGGAGGTATCAAGGACTCTGGATTGGGCTATAAGGAGGGGGTGATTGAGGCGATGAAAAGCTACACGAACCTGAAGACTTTCTCAATGCCCTGGGTTATGTAGTCACTGTTCCAAACAAGTTTCCTGGTTGTAGTCACTCAACGTTTTTGGAGAAAAAAATGAGTATGAGAGATCGCATTGATCCAGATTCCCGTGTTCCACTAGAAGAATTGTTGAAGGTCTTCCCCGGAGGCTTTAACGCAATTTCCAACATCGTTGAACGACGCAGTACCTTGGAATCAGTGCTTCAGACGATGATTGCTGACCTACCTCCGAATGAAAACGTGGTCACAGAGGATCGTGAGATCCCAGGCCCAGAGGACGCACCTCCGGTGGGGGTGAGAATCTATCGCCCGAAAGCTGCTTCCGGTGTGTTGCCGGGTATCTTCTTCATTCATGGTGGCGGGATGATCATGGGTTCCGTGGAAGGTGAGAACCTGAAAGCTGCTGAGTTGTGCGAAGCAATTCAGGCAGTGGTGGTTTCAGTGGAATATCGGCTGGCTCCTGAACACCCACATCCAGCTCCTGTGCAGGACTGCTATGCCGCACTCAAGTGGATGGCACAGAATGCAGACGAATTGGCTTTTGATGTGGATCGACTGGCTGTGGTTGGTGGCAGTGCAGGGGGTGGGCTCACGATCGCCACTACGATGATGGCCCGGGACAAGGGCTTCCCTCGAATCTGCTTTCAGATGCCACTGTACCCAATGATTGATGATCGGAATGAGACCCCTTCCAGTTACGAGATCATGGACGTGGGGATCTGGGATCGTGAAGGGAATGTTGAGGCTTGGCAATGGTACCTGGGAGGAAAGCCAGCAGATGACTACGCGGCACCTGCACGGGCTGAAAACCTTGCAGGCTTGCCACCAACCTTCATTGATGTTGGCGAACTGGATCTTTTTCGGGATGAAGACATTCAGTTTGCGGCTCGATTGATCCAGGCCGGTGTGCCGACGGAACTTCATGTCTATCCTGGCGCCTATCATGCCTCTGAGGTTTTTGCTCCTGAAGCTGCGCTGAGCCAGAGCATCTTGGCTCGTAGGACAGAGGCCCTACTACGTGCGCTGAAGTCCTGAGTCAATTTCAGCCATCAATTCTTACCGATTTTACAGAGCTGCTGCTCCACTACTACAAAATTTGGATTGCAGCAGTTGCCTGCCTTTCCAATGAAATTCCTCCTGAAAATTCATAGGTGTATCGATGAGTCATCACAACAAGCGAAAGGTTTTAGTGACTGGAGGCAGCAGTGGAATCGGAGCTGCCATTGCCCAAGTATTTGCGTCAAACGGAGATCTAGTGGTCGCAACGGGGGCAACGAAGGAGGAGGTGGAACGTGCTCAGGTTCAGTTAGAATCAACTGCAATCAGCTTTCAGGAATTGGATGTCCGAGATGGGAGTGCGGTTCAAGCTTGTATTGATGAGATTGATTCATTGGATGTACTGGTCAACTGTGCCGGAGTGATTCGCCGTAACGCGGAGCATGAGCCAGAGGTTTTTGTAGATGTGATTGATATTAACCTCAACGGCAGCATGAGAGTCTGTACTGCGGCTCGAGAGAAGCTGAAGCAACGCAAGGGCTGCATCATCAACACTGCCTCGATGCTCAGTTTTTTTGGTGGGGGCTTGGTGCCAGGATACAGTGCAAGCAAGGGAGGGATTGCTCAACTGACGAAGAGCTTGGCAATTGCGTATGCGCCTGATGGAATCCGAGTCAACGCTGTAGCGCCTGGTTGGATTGCTACCCAACTCACCCAAGCTCTACAGGAAGACCGTACGCGCTCAGAGGCTATCCTCTCGCGCACACCACTGGGTCGTTGGGGAGAGCCAGCAGATGTTGCGGGGCCAGTCCTTTTTCTGGCGAGTGACGCAGCTCGCTTTGTTACTGGAGTAGTGCTGCCCGTAGACGGTGGCTATCTGATTACCTGATTGAATGAATATCAGGTGTTTGGGGTAGTCAGGTTGTGGATCAATTAGTCTTCCTAAGAGCTGCTCCCCAAGGAAATCTTCCTGTTTTGATTGTCTTGATCGCCTTTCGGTCAGCTACATCAATCACCGTCACATCTCCCGATATTCCATTCGTTGAAAACAACAGCGATTGATCAGCGGAGAAAGCAAGGTGCCAAGTTCTACGACCCACCAGAATGTAGTCCTCTACCTCATAGGTTTTTGCGTTGACCACAGCGACATGGTTGGAGGGACCTAGAGCTACAAATACTGAGGAAGCATCATCTGTAAACCGAAAGCCAACCGGTTGAATCAGCCGGTCACGCACACGGGGCATATCAAACTTTATCTTTGCTTTTTCAGACTGAGTACTAACGTCAAAAATGGTGATAGTTCCACCAATTTCGGCGCTCACCCAAAGTTCTGTTCCATCCGGTGAGAACTCCGCATGACGGGGTCGAGCATCAACAAGGGTATTGGCAAACAGCTGGAAGTTGGTCGTGTCGATCCAGTGCGCCATGTTTGTGGTTTCAGAGGTCGTGATGGCGATCCGACCGTCAGGAGAGACAGCCATGCCTTCTGGCTCGATCCCAACATCAATTTGAGCAACTACCTGCCGAGAAGACACATCGACTACTGTTGCAACAGCGTCATCTTCATTGGCGATGAAGAGATGGCGGTTATCAGGGTGCAAGATGAATTGCTCTGGATCATCACCAGACGGCAAATCGTGTAAAATATCTCCAGTTTCAGGATCCATCACCTGCACAGCATCACTGTCAGAGGCACAGATGTAGACGACAGAGTAATCTTTCGCAAAGATGATCCCTCGTGGTCGCTTCCCTGTAGGAATCGTGCGGAGTACTTCGAGACGGTCGATATCAATGACAGAGATGGAATTGTCTTTTTCATTGGTGATCCACATCTCGTCTGCTTTCACCTCCAACCCACCGGATAGCACGAAAATGAAACCAATCAAGGAATGTAGAGCCAATCTTTCGAAAATACTGCGAAGCAATGTTCCTCCTGAATTTTAGAATGTGGAGCAGCGACTTTCTGGTTCATCGATGCCAAGTGTGTCCAGTTCATCACTTTGATGAAGAAAACCTTGGAGTGGAGTCTGGGCCACAACAGCACGTTTGGTTGCCAAGATCATTGGCTGACGCATTTGCCCGTTCCAATGTCGAAAGTTGAGAGATTTTCCTTTAAATCCTGCCAGTTTGAACTGGTCAGACATGATGTAGCTACGGACACCCTCCAAGTCGGTCTTTTTTGTTCGAATGACAGCTTCTCCCAGTGTCCTGACAGCAGCCCAGGCAGCGTAGTCTTCGGGAAACATCTCCCGGCCAGCAGTTTCTAGAAATCTCGACTGTAGCTGAGCTGCTCCCCATTGTTCTACCACGGAAGACCAAGCAACCGGAGAGAGTCCTTCCGAACCAGAGACTGGGCGTGGTAACCAAGTGTTGTAGGAGATGTATCGACCAAAATCATTCAATTCATCAGCCACTACCAATAAGTCATATTCGCCAAGATCTTGAGTAAAAAGAGGTACCTCCTGGGAGGCATTGCGACGCATATCTGCATCAAACGCCCAGATCTTTTCCTCAACGATTTTGAGCCCAAATTTTCGAGCAGATTTTTTCAGCGCTTCAGCAAAGGCGATGTCCTTATCGTGAAGCCCTGAAATTAGAGCCAGGTCCCGCCATTTTCGAAAAGCAGCAAACTGCATGAGGGCATCAGCTCGCATTGCGTTGGAAGGGATCGTATGAAGTAGATTATAGCGGCAGTTTTCTTGTCGTAAATGAACGTCAGGGCTTGAGGCATTTATCAATAATTGTTTTGTTGCCTCCGGTAGATCTGCAATCTTGATGAGCAGATCCGCTGGGGCATCAACCACGATAAATCGAGAGTATTGGAACGCTTCTTTAGCGATATCAAGGGCGGTCGTGATGTCGTCGGTACTGAATACCTTTAGCTCAAAATTAACACCAAGAAATTTGCCGGTAGTTTTGTTTTCTTCGACCCCTAACTGTGCCCCAGCAATGACTAGGTCAGGAGGGATTGGATCCAGGTTTGAGAGAACAGGTGGGGGTTCGGGACGCAAGCTAAGCATCCCAATTTTTAAGGTTGTTTCTGCAAAGGCAACAGCAAGTGGAGACCAAGATGCGAGCAGGAGGACAAATACACCAACTATCTTGGAAAAACTCATTTCTTTCATCAGAAAATAGAATATGTGCGAGAGAACAATGGTCTGAAAACTAAGGCTGCCAATGTAAGGGTTATGAGGCTACTGGCAAGATGTTAGTGATTGATTGCAACCGTTTTCAGTCAGCCTCATTCGTACATAGGTGCTCTTTGCTTCAGTGGTCTGTTTTGCTGAACTTTCTCTTCTAAATCCTTTTGGATGTCACGCCGAACAGAAACGGTTTCTGGTTCTGAAATTTCTTCTGGTACACTGGCATAGGGATCGTCAAAAACAGTACTCAAAGTTTGCCCATAGCTCGCAAGGATTTTTTCAAGTCGTCCATCACCACGAATTTTTTCAACGATCTCTTGGAAGTCGGATTCTCCTAGTGAATCCATCTTTCGCAAACCGATGGTCAACGGATAATGACTGTAAACATTCAAAATATCTGTGGATAGCGAGAAAAATTTTAAATCTGGATGCTTGTTTTGATACCACAGTAAAGCAACATTGCTAACTACGCCGGCATACAGAGACTGATCAGCAATTGCTTCTAGGATAGCTGCTTCTGAGCGGTAAGCGACCCTTGGGTCAGCACCGATCTCAATCAGTTTAAAGTGCGCAAGGGAAGCGCTTGGTACCGCAATCACCTTACCTTTGAGGTCCGCTAAAGTAACGTCTCTTGGGTTTCCAGCAAACACGAGGATAATTTCTACATCACTCAAGGCCTGCAAGTATCGCATGAACCCACCTGGCTTCGGATCACGGGGTACCCCAAGCAGCATGTCACAATCCGTATATTTCGTCTGGTAGCTAGCCCAGATCCATTCCATGACCAGCCGGACATCGAGATCTTTGGCGATTTCTTGAGCGATTTCCATCTGAAAACCGGGAGGCTCTTCTTTCCCCGAAATAGGCATGGCCCTTTTGTTGGCACAAACGATCAACTGCCCGGAGTTCTTAATCCCTTCCAGATCTCTCGCAATTCCTGTTGTGGATAGACACAACCCAGCAAGGAGTAGGATGATTAGCCGTTGCATTGTTCCAGCTTTCCAAGAGATTGAAGATAGGCGACGAGCTCCCAACGTTTTTCCTCTGAAAAGTGATCCCATGGAGGCATGAAGTAAGACCCTCTAGCCATGCCATTGGTGATTACGTCGAAAAGATAGTCATTCTTAAAGTCACGGCATTGCAGCTTCTTGTGCTTTCCACCGGAGCCCTGAGCTCCATGGCAATAGGCACAATTTTGGGCAAAACGAATTTTTCCTGCTTCAATGTGGGTTGGGTCATCAATAATCTGTTTTGGATTGGCGACAAGCGTAGTTGCGCCTGCGATACAAAGTCCCAAGCAGAGTAAGCTTGTGAAAATGATTCTTTGGCAACTCATGGATGGTTTATTGATCTGTGGTTGACCGAGGAGCGCGGAACACATGCAAGTGAACCGCGCTGATGAAGGTTTTGGAAGAAAGAATCAGTCTAGGGCAAAGGCGATTAGCGCTGCGCCACCTGGTAGGCCGACAACATCAGGGAATGCTGTTGCCATGAATCCAGGAGCATGGCTACCAAACCCCGAAGGTACCAACAGGTATTGTTTGCCATTGGCCGAATAACTAACGATTCCGGAACGAATTCCTGAGCCAGTATTGAAACTCCAGAGTTCATTTCCGTTTTCTGCGTTGTAGGCATAGACTTTACCGTGGACATCCCCATTGAACACAAGCCCACCACCAGTAGCCAATACAGAAGAAAGCCCTGGAATTGGGTAGTCAATCGACCACTTCACATCTCCTGTAACAGGATCACGTGCATCAAGTCGGGCACTTGCCTTTGAATTTGGTGGATCAACTGCCTCTAGTACAGAGACCCCTAGATACAGTCCAGCCAGACCCACTTCCTCATGATTCTGAGGTGCTGCGATGATTCGGTTACAGACCTCCATCGCATTGGTGTACCATAGGCCAGTTTTAGGACTGTAGGCTCCATGATTCCAACTGCGAACCCCAAGCAAGTATGGGCAAAGAGTCATCTCCTTACCTTCGACTGGATCATTCCGACCAATCAACTTGCCGGTCTTGGGATCAATTGATTCAACCCAGTTGTATGTTTCTGACAAGGGCCAAACATTGACAACAGAACCATCCGCTTTATCAAGAACCGTCACAAAGCCACCTTTGTTCAGGTGTGCCATTACTTCACGGCCGTTGTGATCTACGGTGACGGTTTCGTAGGATGAGTCATAGTCCCACACATCATGAGGTACTTCCTGATGGTACCACTTCACATTACCGGTTGGAGCATCCAAAGACACCAGTGATGCCGTGTACTTGTTATCCCCCTCACGGATGCTACCAAAGAAGTCTGGTGCTGCGTTGCTGGTACCAATAATGATGGAATCTCTTTTCTCATCATATTGACCCGGTAGCCAAGCACCTCCACCGCCGACTTCGCCAGTGTCTCCGGGCCAACTCTTTGGGTCATCGGAGATCGTGTCAAATGTCCATGCAGGTTCACCAGTTAGGGCATTTACAGCGTAGACCTTACCTCGTTGAGGCTGATCACCTCCGGTTGTCCCACCATAAAGAACATTGCCGGCTAACTGTGGTGGAGATGAGAACAGACACCCGTAACATTCTTCAAGATTGGTGATCTGTCGAGACCAGACCACTTTACCGGTTTTTTGATCCAGTGCGATAAAGCGCCCATCCAGTGTTCCCAGATAGACCATGCCATGTCCTACCGTTACACCACGTGTTGCAGCTTGGTAGAAAACTCGACGAACAATTGGATCCAACTCTGGTTGGTAGTGCCAGATCGTCTCACCACTCGCGCCGTTAACTGCAAAGACGTTATTGTTTGCACCAACATAGTAGACGATACCATCAAGAATGATTGGAGTTGCTTGTAGACCATGCTGGATATCACCAGGCTGATGAATCCAAGCAACTTTAAGATTCTTGACAGTGTCTGTGTTGATCTGACCCAATGGAGAGTATCTCCAGCCGTTGTCAAGGCGATGATATCGTGGCCAATCGCTACCATCATCAGCTGTGGCGACTATTGGTGAGAGTGCCATCACTCCCACGAGAAGCGCTGCACCTAGGGTGCAGAATTTTTTGAACATGCTCTTTCTCCCAAATGGCAGTAAGAATTCAACGCATGCTGAAACTATGCGTAGCGACACAAGAAAACTATCATGCTTTGATGACAGTGCTTCTCTTAGGACACTTTCTGTGCCACAAAAAAATAATTTAAATATATCAATATTTCAAAAACTTAGATGAAAATGTTATTTATAAAGTAATTTTTTTTTGTGGCAGTCAATGTGGAGTACTGAGGCAACGCCACACCACAGGAAATGGCTTGGAAGCGACGAAGAATTGAGTTGTCTGAAGGTGATCTTGAACTGAGTCTTTTGATGAATTATTGAGGTCGAACTTTGCTGAGACCCCAACCAAACTACAGAGGTAGAACAAATGACAGATGTGAACTTAGCCGATTCTGAAAAATGGCAACCTTACCGACACGCAATGCCCAAGGAGTCTCCCCCTGAGTTAGTGATTCCCAGTGTGATTCCCAGTGATGAGAGAGTCTGGGTTCCTCTGGAAGAAAACGTGTGGTTCCGACCACTCTGTTTGTCTGCGGCTCAGGGCTACTGGATGAATCTCCTACGTGTTCGCAAGGCGGGTGTGCTTTCCCGCCACCGTCATCCTCAACCAGTGCATGGTTATGTGCTGAAAGGCCGTTGGCGTTACCTGGAACACGACTGGGTTGCGGAAGAAGGAGGTTATGTCTACGAGGCGCCTGGAGAAACACACACGCTCGTGGTCGATCCAGATGTAGAGGAGATGATTACTCTCTTTCAGGTCAATGGCGCCATGATCTACTGTGATCCGGATGGAAACAGCACAGGCTTCGACGATGTCTTCACTCGAATTGCCAAGTGTCGTGCACACTACACAGCAGTTGGCTTGGGAGAAGATTACGTAGAGCAGTTTATTCGGTAGGAATCCAGAGGAAATACGGTGGACTTGAGACCTGGGGAGTAGGCTCCGGTGATTCGTGTTGCAAAGGTAGAACTTTCGTAAGAATTCAGACCGGATCTATTCCCCTGTAATGTCTCTTCTTGTCGGCTCTTCTAAAGAGGGATGCTTACAGCTTGAAGGGCACGACCTTCTGTCGCTGCTCTCCCAAGCCACTGATGCCCAGGGTCATCACATCCCCAGCCTTTAGGAAGACCTGCGGCTTCATGCCAGAACCAACTCCAGGAGGTGTACCGGTAGTGATGATATCACCAGCAAACAAGGTCATGAATTCGCTGACATAGCTGATGATTTCCTTGACAGGAAAGATCATCGTCTTGGTGTTGCCTGTCTGCATGCGCTTGCCGTTGACATCCAGCCAAAGTTCCAAGCTCTGTGGATCCGGTACTTCATCACGGGTCACCAGATAGGGGCCTACCGGACCAAAGGTGTCGCAACCCTTACCTTTGTCCCACTGGGGACCGCGTTCCATCTGATACTCTCGCTCGCTGACATCGTTCACCAGCACATATCCTGCGACGTGATCCAGAGCGTCATCTTGGGTCACGTAGCGAGTTTTCTTACCGATCACGATTCCCAGCTCCACCTCCCAATCTGTCTTGACCGATCCCCGAGGGATCATCACGTCATCATTGGGCCCCTGTAGACAATTGAGCGTCTTCATGAAGATGATCGGCTCCTTGGGAATCGGAGAGTTGGTCTCCTTGGCGTGGTCCGTATAGTTCAGGCCAATTGCGACAAACTTGCTGACATTGGCAACAGGACAACCAAACCGAGGCTTGCCAGGAACCAGCGGGAGTTTGCTAAGATTCATGCGACCCAGTTCGGCAAGGCCCTTGTCTGAGAGAAATTGCTCACTCCCCTCGTTGACCAGACCTGCTAGAGATCGTAGATTACCATCGCTGTCAATAATACCCGGTAGTTCCTTACCCTTGGCCCCATAGCGTACTAGTTTCATGGCTTGCACTCCTAGAATTGAATTCAAGAAATTTGAAAGAACTGCGAATAGTTATCCGAACTAGTCACAAAGCGGAAGTCGAATCCGAGTATTTGGCTCGACCAGCTTGCTGGCTATTCATTTTTTTACTGCTCTCCCAGTCTCTTGAGTCGTTCGTTTCCTAATACAATACAGCTAGGGTCTCTTCCCATTTTGTAAAGTAGACCTCCTCTGTTTGTTTCCTACACCGCGAATACATCTGCATTAGAGTGGAATGGACCAATCAAAAAGCTCTCGCCAACTGTCCCTCCTGCTAGAGGGTTCTATTTCTCAAATACTTTGGAGGCTCGCGGGCCCAAATGTACTTGGTGTCGTAATGACGATCCTGGTTACATTCTGCGATGCCTGGTTTGTTGCAGATTTGGGAACTGTGGCATTGGCGAGCCTGGCTCTGGTGTTTCCTTTTCAAACATTGATCGTCTTTATGGCAGCTGGAGCAATTGGAGGAGGAGTGACCTCGGCCATTTCTAGAACGCTTGGGAGAGGTGCGCTCAGTGAAGTGAGTGCCCTAGCCTGGCATGCTGTGGTGATTGGTATCAGCATGTCATTGCTCTTCATTCTGACCTTGGGCCTCTTCCCACAAGAGATTTTTCAGGGAATGGGTGGAACCGGTGAAGTACTGACAGGAGCCGTGAGCTATGCCCAAATTGCGTTTGGCGGTTCTATTGTTACTTGGATGCTCTACATTCTGGCTGCCGTCTTTCGGGGGAGTGGGGATACACTGACACCAGCCAGAATGTTCATCGTTGGCTGTAGTTGTCAGATCTTTTTTTCTGGTGCATTCACCCTTGGTTGGGGGCCTTTCCCTGAGATGGGAGTGATCGGTCCGGCAATCGCCTTGATTATCTGCCATGCTGGAATGGCTCTTTTTCTGGCAAGTCGTCTCTATTTGGGCAAAGGTTCTCTCCAGTTGAAACCGTCCCCACTACGGTTGGTTTTTTTCATTGATATCATGCGTGTTGGTGGAATTGGCCTGATCAATAACGTCACCGTTGCCTTCAGTGTGGTGGTGGTTACGGCAATTTTAGGGCATTTTGGAGCAGCAGCGCTGGCTGGATATGGTTTGGGAAGCCGACTGGAGTTGATGCTCACGCCTCTGGTCTTTGGAGTTGGTTCGGCTCTGACCGCTGGAGTTGGGGCAAATGTTGGTGCTCAGAATTTTCAGCGAGCCCGCAGTATAGCATGGGCAGGAGCCAGTATTGCGTTTCTGGTAACAGGCGGAATTGGTATCCTGGTGGCAGTCATCCCAGAACTTTGGCTGGATTGGTTCACCGCAGATGAGGCAGCCTATGAGATCGCTGTGCTGTACTTGGCGATTGCTGGACCATTCTACGGGTTTTTCGGTGCTGGTCAGGCGTTGTACTTCGCAAGCCAGGGTACTGGGCGGTTGTTGCTGCCGATCTGTGTTGGTGTTGTCCGCTTCCTGACTATTTCCCTGGTAGGCCTTGTGGCGGTTTTGCTGGACTGGCCGATTCAAGTGGTCTTTGCAGGAGTCAGCGCCGGATTATTGGTAACCGGTATTGGCATGGCTCTCTGCTTATTCAGTCCAGACTGGCGACCTCGTCTGCAAACCAGCAAAAACTAATCGTAAAACTTCCCTACGAGCTTAATGCTGTGGGGGAACATTGAATTTCACTAATGAGATCATTCAGCACCTCCTCTTTTGAACCGACTGGCTCAGAAGAACGTAAAAATCACCTGCGAACCCTGAAGTCCTTGGTTGTCTATCTCTGGCCCCAAGGCCGTCTGGATCTCAAAATTCGAGTAATTCTGGCGCTGGCGAGTCTGGCGCTGGCCAAGGTAGTGACGGTTTATGTGCCGTTTCTCTACAAGGAAGCGGTCGATCAGCTGTCGCTTGAGGAGGCTCTGCTGGTCCTTCCTCTCGGAGTGATCCTCGCTTATGGGGGTGCCCGTTTGCTCCAGCAGGCCTTTGTGGAATTTCGAGATTTCATCTTTGTTCGAGTGTCTCAACACGCTCAGCGAGAGATTGCCTTGTCCACTTTTCGACATGTGCATCGACTATCGCTCAAATTTCATCTGGAACGGCAGACAGGAGGACTCTCGAGAGTGATTGAGCGAGGAGTGGGGGGAATACAATTTCTGCTGCGTTTTATTCTCTTCAATATTTTGCCAACGCTGATCGAGATCACGATGGTCACGGTGATTCTTTTTGTTCAATTCGATTGGCGCTTCTCGGCAGCTACAGCCGGTACAATCGTGGCCTATGTCCTGTTCACACAAATCATTACGGACTGGCGGCTACAGTTTCGACGAACGATGAACGCAAAGGATTCGGAAGCCAACACCAAGGCGATTGATAGCTTCCTTAACTTTGAGACAGTCAAATATTTCAACAACGAGGAGCATGAATATCGCCGCTATGATGAAGCACTAGCTGGTTATGAAAAGGCTGCCGTGACCAGTCAGACGAGCTTGTCGTTACTGAATCTTGGGCAAGGCGCAATT
>Ga0255772_10003466_pt1 | contig 15105 bp, 12 predicted proteins | sample 071ome_34_FD_179970 | JGI IMG/M metagenome (GOLD analysis project Ga0255772, IMG submission 179970) | Coastal salt marsh microbial communities from the Groves Creek Marsh, Skidaway Island, Georgia - 071411BT metaG (version 2) | ecosystem: Environmental > Aquatic > Marine > Intertidal zone >...
TTTCCCAGCACTGAGCTCCACTATAATCTCCATAGTTAATAAATCCACCATTAGTTCCATTTTGTGTTGAATTAACCCAAGCCCAAAATTCTATAGTAAAGTCTCCTGTTCCAAACACAAAATCTGTTGTTCCTGGAGTTGTTAGATAATCCCCATTACCATCAAAACCATAACTCCTACCATAAAAATTGCTTGTTGTTACTCCAGCAACGTTTCCATATAATGTTATTGGTTTTGTCGTTGATCCACTATTAATAGCACCACTATAATCACTACTAATACCAACAAGAGGAAGTGCTAACACATTCTTCCAGGCATAAGGATCTGCTTTCTTAGTGTCAGTTGTTATACTGATACTACCATTCATAGAGGTTGGATGATTTTGGCAGTAATAATATAAAGTATCTGGTGCATCATGAGGAACAGTAAAACTAATTACATTACTTGCGATACTTGTCCCATCAGTATATGCAGTTGTGCTTGAATCTGGATTTGTTGATGAGAATAAAAGAGGATGTCCTGTAAAACTACTATAATCAAACTTATATGTTGCTCCTCTTATGAATGATAATGATGGATTATCGCCTGATGTGATATCAAATTGATATACACTTCCATTAGCAGTTGTTACTGTATAATATTTGTTCTCTTCACTTCCAAATACTCCAGGTCTTGCTGTCTTACCACCACCATCAGTATTCAGGATTGGTAGTGCTCCTGTTGCTTTTGGAAGTTCCATAGAACCACCAAAGTTCACCGGAGTCCAGCTGTTTCCTCTTCCTGATTGGTCTTGACCGATTGGTGCAGAACCATCAAAGGGGAGGTAGAAACCATTTACTCCCAAAGCATTTTGAGAATTTGTAATATTCGCAACCACGCTATATGTGGCACCAGGAATATTTTGTACTCTTAAATATCTATATTTTGTACCAGATACTGTTGTGCTATATGTTCCATTGGCAATAACTCCACTATTTGGTCCTGTTACCCCACTCGCAAAACTAGGATCATTTGACCAGTACCAAGCTTCATTGGACTGTCCAGGAGAAACCCAATTGGAAAGAGTAAATGAATCTGCGGTGCCCATATCCCAAGTATCAACCCAGGCAGAGTTTGTTGCTGTCCAGGTATCGCCAGAATATGAACCTCCAGTTGATAAACTTCCTATTGCTGAATTAAAAATACCGGCACCAACAGATCCTCCAGTATGTGTCCAATAGATTATTGATCTTGCTGAGGTTATGTTATTAAAATTTGCTTTTTTAGGTCTCCAAGTATTTGTGAGTGGGTCAGTGAATCCAAAGTCTGTTGGTTCAAGTGCTTGTCCATCAATCACATAGAAATTTGTCAATGCTGCATTTAACCAGTAATTGTCTGTTCCATCTGCACGAGCACCTATACGGTGAGTATCAGTGCTGTTAAATCTAGTATCTGTATTTTGAGCATGAGTGCCCTGCCCGACTAGAATATTATTAACATATAATTTGACATTATTACTTGCAACCGTGGTATCCACTGAAAAAAATACATGATACCACCCAGTAGTATCTCTCATTCTTCCAGCACCAGATCTCACATAAAAGTTACCATAATCATAAACAGATATTCTTCCATCATCTTCTATTCTAACTCCAAAAATATCACCATCGGCTGCTGGTGATGATGTTCTTGCTTCAATTATAACTTGATCATCTGCAGTACCTGGCAGAGTTGGATTATATTTTTTTACCCAACCAGAAAAACTAAAAGTTTTCCTATTACCGGCAGATCCTGGATCTCTTTTTAAATGACTGTTGCTAAATGAACTTATACCAACACTACCATCAATAACCTGAGCACCAGAAACCATGCTCTCGCCAGGAATAATAGGGACGAAAACTCTTGACATCTTTATATCCCCCTATCAACTAAAGTTTTGTGCTACTGTTGTCAGCAATTGAGTTCCTGCTGCACCTACACGATGAACAGAGAATGAAAGTAATGAAATAGCACCATCTGCTGTTGGTAATGATGGTGAAGAACCAGATGGGAACAAGAAGTATGTGCTAAATCCTACTGTTGTGATACCAGAGTTTACAATTCTAACAATATGAGAACCACCTTCTGTTCCACCAGAACAAGTAATGGTTGTAATACCTGATGCAGTTACCTTGTGTTCATCTGCAGAAAGGTTTAATGTGACTAATCCACCTGAAGTTGCTTCAGTTGTAATTCCAGCAGAAATACCATCAAGATTTGAACCATCTCCATAGTAATAAATGGTTCCACTAACTGCACTGATGCTTTGTCCAGCACCAACTTTAATTCCAGATCTAGCAGTAACAACACCAACAGAATCAACGTTGGTTACATCTTCATAGGTTAGTGTACCACCAACTGATACATTGCCACTAAATGTTGCTGCAACACCAGTAATATTAGTTACATCAATATTAGGTGTTCCACTTAATCCTGTTGCATTACCACTTAATGCACCACTGAATGTTGTTGCAGTTAATGTATTTGTATCTGAATTATATACTAACTCTGCATCTGTAGCAGCACTTGTCATTGTGCCACTAGTTAGACTTGTAACTACAATTCTTTGAGAACCAGATCCTGCACTTAAGGTTGCACCAGCAGTAATACCACTTAAGTTTGATCCATCACCATAAAAACTAGTTGCACTTACAATTCCACTATTTCCATACACAGAAACTCCAGTACCAACCTGAAGCATTGCTTGAGGATTTGTTGTGCCAATACCAATACGCTGATTTGCATTATCAATTTGAAGTACTGCACCTGCTGTGCCTATGCCAGATCCAAAATCAGATAGTCTTGATGCATTCGTGGGCATTATTCCCAAACCTATTTCTAGTTATTTATTCGCATAAAAAAAGGAGGTGTTACCCTCCTTGTTTCTTATGATCACTCAGCAGGTGCTTCTGGTGTTTCCAGAACCCATCCAGTCGTATTATCTGCTTGGTATGCATCTTCATCCCAACGATAGTATGAACGTGCTTCTACTTCTGCATCAGTCAGTGTAGGTGCTGCACCCAAAGGTGATACCCAATCAGCAGTTGCATTATCTAATGTCCAAGATGCAAAAGGTTGTGGTGCAACAAATGCGTCCAGTTCTGCATTATAGGAATAACCAATACCTGCATAACGAACTCTCATATTAGAGTTGTATGAGGTTTGCTTCCAGTTGGTGTTTGCTCCCAGAAGTTTCTGGCAGAATGCAACACCAATGCTTTCTGTTTCTACACCGTTTGAATCGGTGATGTCATCGTTACTCACAACAATCACTTGAGTAACGACATTGTTCTCGTCTAATTGAGCAAAATGTGCCATGAGTTTTTATCTTAAAATCGTAAGTTTTAGATATTTAGGATTATAACAATCCTTTGGTTATTTATCAAGAAGGATAAGCAATGATGACGATTCCGGAACCACCAGAACCTGAAAACCGTGGCGCATTTCCTGCTCCACCACCGCCACCTCCAGTGCTTTGGAGTCCATTATCACCATCCTCTCCAGGTTGAGATGTTCTACTCTTACCATCTCCACCGCCTGCATAAGGTCCGCCAGGTCCACCACCAGAACCTCCAGCAGGATCTTGAGATCCAGATCCTCCACCTCCAGCGAACCAATATCCCTCACTGTTAGGACCTGGAGCTCCTACTCCAGAATTTGGATCTCTGAATACTGGTGGTGCTTGAATTCCTGCGCCACCATGTCCAACATTAGGCGCAGGCCAACCAGCGTCTAAACCAGTACCACCGGCACCACCGCCGCCTCCACCTCCAGTTGCATTTCCAGGAGCTCCATCAAGATATCCACCAAAACCATTTCCTCCAGCATTTCCTTGTCCTGGTGCCGGAGCAGGAAATAACGGAGATGTTGGACTATATTGATTGCCTGATGCACCAGCATAATTTGGATCAGGTGAATTTCTTGCAGCTCCACCACCTCCAGATCCACCAATGTCTGCACTAAACGGAGCAGAAAGATATCCACCACCACCTCCACCACCAGAAGATGTAAGTGTGGAAAAGTTACTATCACCTCCAGGAGAACTGGAATATCCTGCATTTTTTCCACCCTTTCCACCAGCACCAACAGTGATAGGATAAGTAGTAACACTAACTGGATGTCCTGTTCCAGTTAAATATCCGCCAGCTCCACCACCACCAGATCCTGCCCCAGAAGAACCACCTGCTCCACCTCCACCACCAACAATGAAGTATGTTACACCTTCGGGTATTGGAGATGTTACCTCAAAAGTACCAGAACTCGTAAAGGTATGGATCGTCATACCATCATAATAACTTATAGCACCACCAGTTGCTTTTGCTGTTCCTGCAGATGATGGGATTTGATAACGAACTACTACGATTCCGGAACCACCATTTCCACCAGATCCACTGGTTCCAGCACCACCTCCACCACTGCCAGTTGAATAAGTTCCTGGTGTTCCGCCAGAAGATCCGCCAGCACCGCCGCCCCCTGTTCCTCCCGGAGCAGGAGTTCCACCAGTCCAAGTAGCGCCGCCACCGCCGCCTGCATAAGTTATTGGGTTTGTTGGACCATATGCATAAGTACTTGCAAGTCCATTTCCGCCAGCACCTGCAGTATTCGGCCCTGGTGCAGGTTGGCCCTGTTGACCTGCGCCACCGCCACCACCTGAAGCATATGCAGGAGTCCCTGGAGATGCGTCTCCACCCGCAGATCCTTGAGTTGGAGCTGGTGTTGAAGTACCAGTCACTCTATTTGCAGTTCCACCAGCACCAGCAGGATATCCTCCACCTCCTCCAGAACCACCAGGACCACCTACCGGAGCACCTGGCGATCCACCATATCCACCACCTTGAGATTCTATTGTCCCAAATAATGAGGGAGATCCCCCATATGCAAGGGATGTGGGTCCTCCCGAAATATCAATTGCACCTAATCCACCACCACCAACAGTAACTGTATATGGACCAGGATTTATAGGAAAACTAGTTGCTGTTCTATATCCACCAGCCCCGCCGCCACCTGCATGTCTTCCCCCTCCTCCTCCACCACCACCAATTACGAGATAGTCTGCACTTATAGATCCACTAGTGACATCAAAAGTGCTCGATGAAGTGAAGATGTGTGTTCTATAAAAAGTTCCAGAAACCTCATAATCACTTATGATACCACCAGTTGCTGTTAGACTACCACCACCACCAGCAGCAAGACCAGCAATACCGTATTGTTTTACAATAGATGCTAAAGAAGTAAGAATAGGTGCCATATCAGTACAATCTGTAATCGCCGTTTACATTAGAGAGAAGTTTATAATTGGTTGTCGTAGATGCTGAACCTACTGTATTGATACCAGTAAAGTTGAAAGTATCATATGAACTTGTATTGCCGACTGCTACTGTTCCACCAGCATATGCAATGTGTGTTTGAACGCCAGCAGTTGCATCTGCACCAAAAACAACTCCATTGAGTGTTACAGAAGTACAAGCATATGCAGTTGCACCTTGCTGAACAATGACTGCAAATGAAATTGCACGATTATCAAAAGAACTATCAGTTGGAATATTTGTTACACTTAGGGTAATTGCTCCTGATGGATTAGTGCAAATTGCTACGTTACCACCACCAGTGCTGTATGAAAGACTTACATTATTTCCATCAACTCTTACTGTTTTATCTGCAATTGATGCTAGTCTTAAATCAGAAAGTGTAGATATGCCAGAAATTGTAAGTGCAGATCCAACTATATTACCAACTGTGATATCAGGAGTTCCAGTTAATCCCTGTGCGTTCGTTGCAGATGTTGCAGTATCTGCATTACCAGTAACATTACCAGTAACATTACCAGTCAGATTACCACTAAAACTAGTAGCAGTTGCAACACCAGTTACAACAACACCTGCATTGAATGTTGGTGCTCCAGTTCCTGCTTTATTTGTAAAGTTATCAGCACGAACTCTACCACCACCGCCTGCAAGCAATCCAGGTTGCTGAACATCAGATCCAATACCAAGAATGTCAGAAATAAAATCATCACCATCAGCAACAATAAAGTCAGCACCAGAATCAACTGCAATCTCTTGATATTGAGTATACGCAATCTTTGATGTATCAGGTGGATTAACTGTTACTGTTCCACCAATACTTAATACTGTATTAGTATAGTAAATTTGCTGACCACCATACAGTGATGCATCATCAACTGCAGTTCCTAATCCTGCACTTGCAACACCTTCAAGATTTGAACCGTCTCCATAAAATGCAGTAGCACTGACAATACCACTTACATTTAATTTTGCAGTAGGAGTTTCACTACCAAGTCCAACTCTACTGTTGACTGCATCAACGGTAAAATTTGTTGGATTTATTAATCTTGATAGTTGTCTTGCTCTTGTCATCGTATGACTTTTTAGTTATTTATGCCTCTTTCGAGAACACAATAATTTATTCGATGATTTTATATAGGATGCTATTGATTACGTCAAATATCCATTGAAAGAAACTACAATTCTATCTTTATTTGATTGATTAATATCCGTCCAATGAATCATGTGTGGGGAAAAGAAGATTAAATTATTTTCAACAACATCAACAGCATTGCCATCAGCAATAAAATTTCCAGATAACTTTGGTTTTTGTAAGTAATAAGCTCCACAGACACCAAAAATTTGAAATTGCTTGTCTGCGGTGTAATCAGAATACTTGTCTGCTATATGATTATGTGGATCAATTTTAGATCCAAAATTTCCAACATTTGCCCACATACTTATAACTTTAAAATTTCGCTTGAATATCTTATTTGCTGCTAAATTGATTTTATTATCTACACATTTGAATTCTGAGCGATGATACAAAAAAGCATCATTATGGTAAGTGCTCTTCATATCACCAGTGCAATATAAGTGCCTTTGAAGGTTTTTATATATCACTTTCTTTATATTTTGTTTTTGAAACCAGTTTAACTTTAATTCAGTAATTGCAATTTCGAAGTTCATTTTTTAAATTGAAATACTATTGATAATCTTGCAAAATCATTCATCAAAAAATTTGGTGCGATACATCTGTGTTCTATTCTACCATCAAATACAACAACTCTACCTGGTTTTGGTTTAATTATTTTTCTTGGATTTTTGAATTGAGTACCAGAACCCCACCAAGATCTCCATATTGGATTGCAATAAAATAAAACACTTGTTCCATTTTGATCTTGATGGTAGTCAAATTTATCTCCTGGTTTTACGCAGTTGAAATAAATTTGGTGAAGATTAATAGTATTTGGAATATTTTTGCTTCTTATTTTATTATACAGATAATTTAGATAATAATCATCTTGTAGGATTTCTGCACCAACCATTTTACCAAATGATTTGTTTTTGATATGACTATTTCCTCTATCTTTGATAATATACCAACTCATCTCTGGTGATGAGAGTAGGTTATATGTTTGATTGATTTCAGTTTCACTTAAAAAATTATCAATAACTTCAATCATATATTATGCAGCATATCTAATGATTATTATACCATTTCCTCCTCTTCCTTGCTCAGGTAAGGAAGTTGCAAGAGGTGCAGCTCCTCCACCTCCTCCTAAACCATCGGCACCATTTCCAGCAAGAATTCCACTAGGGGCTGGACCCTTAGAAGTACCACCTCCACCTAAACCACCATCAGTTCCTGGTGGATAAACAACACTTGGAGCAGATGCTCCACCTCCACCAAAATACCCCCCAGTGTTCCACATTAGAGTTCCATTTCTATCTGTCTGTGTTAGATATGGATGAGGAGAAGTTCCAAAAGAAAATGGTGAAGAGAATTGCAAGAACTGGATTCCATCACCACCTGATTTACCATCAGGTTTTCCTGCTGTAGCAGCACCACCACCACCTCCACCAAATCCACTACCAGATAAAAATCCAATGGCACCAGCAGTACCATAATTTGTGCTATTAGGTGGATTAGATTGTCCTGGTTGTGTTGCAGATCCACCAGGTGCGGTGGCTTGGAAACCTTGTCCACCACCACCAGATCCACCAGGAGTACCTGGAGCACCACCACTTCTTGGGCCATATGAACCTTTACCACCACCCAATGCAGTAATTCTACCACCTGTTGTTGGTGCAGGAGAGTAGAATACTGAGGGTGTTCCTGTTCCACCAGCAGTAGCGGCAGAGGCTTGTCCTGCACCAACTGTTAATGGATAAGTTCCATTTGCAAGTACTAGTGATGAGCATCTAACGACACCACCAGCACCTCCACCACCAGCACCACCATCAACAGCACCACCAGCACCACCACCAGCAACAACTAAAATTTCACAATCAAGTGGACCCTCAGTAATAGTAAAACTTCCAGATCCTGTTGTGGTAAATGTGTGGTAATAATAGTTGTTTGGAGCTAGATATGCATCAATATCTCCACCTGTTGCTTTTGTTGGTATGGCACCACCTAAAGCCAGTCCAGTTCCGCCACCACCAAAACCAAGCATAGAAAGGAATGGTTTTTCTTTTATGTGCCAATTAAACATCATTCACCCTCCTTATGAAGTCTTGGAATGATTAGCAATTACTGTGAAATCACTATCGGGAGTTCCTGTTGTATCCTTCTTAATAATAGTAAATGAATGAATATCAACTCCACCAGTTCCGCCATCACTAGGAGGAGTACCACCTACCCAATTTTCTGTAACTGCACCACCATCAATCGTGATGTTTGCTGAATAAGCACCAGAAGCTGCAGTTGTAATGAGTGTGACAACAATTGATTGCCCAACACTCATCTTACTAGTTAATGATTCAGATGAACTATATCTAATGTTCGGTGTTGATGTTGTGGTTTCTGTTGTAGTAAAGTAATGAACCATTCCATTCTCAATATCAATATTGGTATTAGCACTCAACGTACCTGCTGTAATATTAACTTCTTCCTTTAAAAGATCACTAGCATCAATTCCATCGGTTAGTGTAGAGATGCCAGCAGTAACAACTAAACCACCAGTCGTAATTCTTACACCACTTCTTGCGGTTATAATTCCAATTGAATCTACATTAGTTACATCTTCATAGGTAAGTGTTCCTGCAATACTTACATTTCCACTAAATGTTGCGGCCGCAGCAACAATATTATTAACAGTAATATTTGGTGTTCCTGTTAATCCAGTAGAATTTCCAGTTAGATTGCCAACAAAACTAGATGCAGTAGCAACACCAGTAATATTAATTCCACCAGCACCAGTAATACCATATCCAACAGGAACTTCAGCACCTAATGTCAATTGAGGTGCTCCAGTCGCAGTACTATTTACAAATTTATCTGCTCTAATTCTGGACATCTTATGGTAATTTTTAGTTATTTATATCAGCGGGCACGAACTGAACGGAATGGATCCTCTGCCCAGGCTGCGTATATTACCCCAGATGTTGCGTTTAAGAAGTTTGCAGTGCTTCGTACCTTGAATCCATTAGAAAGAAAATCAACAGGATATGTGCCAGCAGGTACTTCTCCATTAGATAAACTTGGATAAAGAGCTCTACCAACTGGATTATATGGATCTCTTTCCGCGTCCCAAATACCCCACTGAGATGTAGTTCCGTATGCCTTTGTTATAATTACTGCCGGACGAAATCCTAACTCAATGAAGGGGCCATCTGCAAGTCCATTACCGGTGTAGCTGCCGAAGGCGCTGTAGCCCTTCACCGGTGCCCAGCAGTAGGCGAGAGCGTTACCAGCGTTTATATCACCAGATGTTCCAACCGAAAACACGTCAGATGTTGGAGTGGTGCCGTCATATCTAGTCGTGTTAGCGAACGCTGCAGCAGTTGTTTGAAGGTTTAATCCTTGACTTGCGCCAGTGGAAACATGATAAACGCACCAGTTAGCAACACCGTTTCTTCTACGAGCAATTATCAATTGAGGTGCAACCCCAAGCCCATGATCCACAGTGTCGCTCGCACTGGTTCCAGTCCAAGTAATCACGCTGAACTTTGTAGTAGTATTCACAGACGCACCAGTAGGAGTGATGCTTCCAGAGGTTAATCCCGCAGCAGAAGCAGTTGAATATCCAGTTCCATCAATATTAAAGGTATCTGAACTTCCACCTGCTTTCCAAGCCCAGGCGACAATCTCATCGGTTGACCCGTTTACACCGTTTTCCGAACCAACTGTAAATCCGTCCGAATTGAAAGCAGTCAAAGAAGTATTTTCAGTAAATTCTGCGTCAGTAAAATCACTGTAAAGAACTTGAGTGGCACCTCGTATAGTGTCTAGAAGTCGATGAGCGGCAGAATCGGTACGGTTTTTAATCCAAACAAAATCAGGAGCGAAGTTCAATCCACTAATGGTTTGCGACGTGCCATTACCACTATAAGTTACAATCCCCACATAATTGCTTGGTTCTTCAATGGTAGGTGTTGGGAGGTTGGCCGTGTTGAGGGATTTGAATTCCGCACTGGGGCGATCTACACCGGCGTTTTGATAGGCGAAGGCGCGTTGGCCGAAGTTTAAATTTGCAGTGCTATATGCACCGCCTCCGGTCTCACCAACCTCAGGCGAATAAAGTCCGGCAGACATACCAGAAAATGCTACGCCCTGGCTTACTCCATTTCTGTAAAAGGTTATCGAGAGATTGTCACAATCAAGAGCAACACCAATTACATCGCCTGTGTTCCAAGTATCTCCATACGAACTAGAGGTGTTGTCATTCACCTTAAGTCCATTATTTTTGTAGACGTAACTAAAAGGACTTTGACCAGGGACGCCAAGTATTCGTCCCACACCTATAGATCCCCAGTCAGATCCATTTACACCGGAGAAAGTCGCCTCCCAGTACCATTTACCAGAAGAAACAAAAAAAGTTGAAAGCGAGCCTGACGGTGTGCTTGCGCTGCCAGTGTGGGTAAGATTGCCGTTTGATATTGTCGTGTAATAGTTGTCCAGCGGATTGAGCGTGCAGTAATTCCCCGCTAATTCTCCGCCAACTCCGGTGTCTTCAGTTGTTGTGGTATCAGCGTTTGATGGTGAGTCAAGGAGGGAGTCGTTGGCAGATCCTGTACTGGGAATTACTGAGGACGTAGATGCAACACTTCCATTAGCCGTCCACGAATAAGTACCCTTTGAATCATTAGTCACCGTGCTGGAATTGGCTACTAAGTAAACGGTATTTGCATCAGAACTTAATGGCGAAGTTGGAACTGTATATGTCCCTGAAGTTCCATAACGAGCAGTGGTGCTAACTCGAACATTGGATGCATAGAACGCATTGTGAGCACCGCCGTTATAATTACGTCCGACAGCCATATCAAATGAGCTGTCAATAAAAATAGATGCGCTGCTTGTACCAGTTGCAACAAAAGTACCATTAATCCCAAGAGCGACATTATTGCTCCCATCTCTAGTAGCGACAACGTGATACCAAGTGTTGTTACTAAATGTCTGGGTTCCGCTCTGCAGAATGAATGCAGAGTTAGTCATTTCTATATTAAACTGGGTATTGCTAGTCCACCTGATTTGAAGACCCGAAGTTCCTATTGGTGAATGGATAGCGCATTGACTTGCGCCGTTAGTGAAATAAACCCAACCCTCAACTGTAAATGATGTCAGATTTACAGTGCTGTCTAGAGATGCAGAAATATAATCGGACGAGCTAGGAGATGACAGAGAGTAAGTTGGAATGGTTGGAGAAGCGATGTTATTAGCCGTCCAATTATTCCCATTTCCACTATCATCATACCCCAGAGTAGTAGCAGAAGTAGTATCAGAGAATGGTAAGTGGAATGTGTTAACCCCAGATTTTATTCCAGTATAAAGCTTTGGTTGCCATACACCATAAGTATCAAAGGTTCCGAATGATGTTGGTTCAAGAGCAGAACCGTCAATGAGCCATACGTCGGCTAGGTAACCGTTAAAATAATCAGATGCTGTATATGAGCGACGACCAATTGCGTGAGCTGCCGCTGTATTTACAAAAGTGTTTTGATTTAATGGCATCGCACCGCCACTTAAAGTTTGACGGACACCATTGACGTAAAGTATTAGACGATCATCTGGTGTGCCGTTTGTGGTATCTGCCACTAAGACAACGTGATACCACGCGCTCGAATCACGGAAAACAGCATCACTATTTTGTAAATAAACTGTACTGCCAGAGTCAACTACGAATACACTGATTTTATCCGAACCGTCAAAAGTAAAACCAAAACGACCTGGAGTATTCCCATCACCAGCGCCAAAAACGTGGTTGTCGTTCCCTGTTTTTTTAATCCACGTTGAAAGAGTCCAAGTCGTGTTAGAACCAGCCGAACCAGAGTAACTAAGATAAGCTGAGTCGGCTGAGTTAAATCTCAAACTTCTGGCAATTTCATATCCAGTATCAGCAGCAGTAAAGATATAAGAACCAATACCACCTCCCATTCCAAGAAGGCCGATGATTGGACTTTCTTTCTTGTGATACTCAAACATTATCTGCCTCTCCTATCAAGCAAAGTTATTTAATGAACCCAGAACTGTATATGTTGCGCTTGCTGTTTTAATGACTTGTATTGCATAAACATCATTACCACTTGCACCACCAGTAGAAGGATCTGAACCACCTAACCACTTAACATCATTATATGCTCCATCAATATTCACACAAGTTGAATAACCTGCTGCAGCTGCTGTTGTGATAATAGTAACTGCCATTGCATCACCAACTCCCATCTGTGTATTAATTCCAACAGATGAATAGATGTTTGGTGTGGATGTTGTGGTTTCTGTAGTGGTAAAGTAATGAACCATACCATTATCAACATTAATATTGGTATTATCACTCAACTTACCAGCAGTGATATTTACTTGCTCTCTGAGTAGTGCATTTAAATCAACACCACTTCTAGCAGTGATGATACCAATAGAATCAACATTCGTTACATCTTCATATGTTAATGTACCAGCAATTGATACATTACCAGTTGAAGTAATGTTTGTTACATTGATGCTTGGTGATCCCGTAAGACCAGTGGCATTTCCAGTAAGATTACCAACAAAACCACCTGCAGTTACAATACCAGTAATATTAATTCCACCAGCACCAGTAATACCATACCCAACAGGAACTTGAGCACCAAACGTTAAAACTGGCGCTCCATCATTAGCTCTATTGGATATATTGTCAGATCTTACCTTTGACATTTTATGGTAATTTTTTAGTTATTTATCACATAAAAAAGACCACCTAGTCTATGGACTGGTGATCTGGAAGTTTAGGAAGTAAATCAAAAGATATAATCGTTCTATGCTTTCTTACTTGATTGGGGTGAACGAAGTGTAATGTATAAGAAGGACAGATAAAGATTGTTCCCTCTTTTACATTTTGTGGATAAGCAAGTGTTGTTGTATCACTTCTTGGATCCTGCCACGGAGCAACAAAACAAGTGGGAGTATGAACTTTTGGATCATATTCAACATAAAGAATACCAGTGAATCCCCAACTCCTATGATTGTGAATTGTCTGGTGATCTCCTTTCTGATACCTGACCGCCCATGCATCAGTCATACTACAAGTTACCTGTGCTTCCTGACAGAACTCAAACAGTTGTGGGCGAATGAGGTCTTGGAAGTAATGAAGATAAGTTTTATTGTTTGTCTGCCTATCAGTCTCAAAGGTTTGAAGAGAAGTTCTTACAAACTTCTCCCCTTTAAGTCTATTCAAGAGTCCTTTCTTCTTGAAATCCCAATCATCAACTTGATACTGATAGGAAGGATATTCAAAAAGTGGTGCCTTCATCGTGCTCTATCCCATGCACAGTGAGCACGTTGTCCATCAGCAAGAACATAATGGAAGAAGATTTGATGATAGTAAGTCTCTTGTTGTTGAGTCTTACCAAACAACTTCTTGCTCTTCTTGCCAAGAGGAACACCAGGCATTGCATCACGCCAATGAGGACGTTCGCAACCTTTATAAACCATACCATCACCTGCTTTGAGAATCACAGAACGATTCTCACCAGGAACCAGAACTTGTGTCTTCTTCTTATCAGTATAAGTGTCTGGAGTTTTGATCCAGATCGGCCAATCAGCATCCTTACCTTCAAGATTAGTGCTGATATGAACAGTCACAGAGATTTCACATGCATCACGATCAGCATGTTTTGTCAGTTCTTGTCCAGGATAATAGAACCTATCATAATAATAGGTATTATACAGTTTCCTACCAAGATGTTCCTCCAGTTTCATACGAATACCAGAATGAATCGCACGATATTGTGGGTGCCAATAACGTGAAGTAGAACCTTCAACCTGCTGCTCCACAGGAACATGATTGAAGTGCTCAGGATTCTTATCCCAGTAGTTATATTGTCCTTTTTGTTCTGGAACTGGATGATAAAGTTCTTCAGCATCCCAAAGATCTTTGATTACCAGATATCCATTCTTCTCAAAGGATTCATTGCGAGTCCAGGCAGTACCTGTATTTTGTCTTTCTTGGAACATCAATTGAAGTTCCGTCATTTGTTCTGCCATAACTTACCTCACTTCCAGCGGGGGCCAACAGTCCATCCAACGATAGACTTACGAGTTCCTTTCGTTACTTTCAGAACACGGTGTTGAGTACGAGAGTCAAACAGAATCACAGTGCCACGCTTACGAGGAGCAATATAACTATTACCTGCTTCATCCAGCAGTTGAAGGTTACCACCCTCATAATCATCAGGATCAGAAAGTTGCATCACAAAGGACAACTTACGAACCTGCTCAATATTCTCATTCACAAAGTCTTGACCCAGACCTTCTACACGATTGCCAACACTGACTGGTTTGTATTGTGTTGCAAGTCCTGCATCATTATGCCAACCATAGAACTGACCTTCCTGATAGCGGGTATATTGCATTGATTCTCCATCAATACACCGCAAGTCATACAAGAAGTTTTCACGATTTGCACGTTGAATATAGTGCCACAAGAATCCACCAACCCAATGAGTGGTGGGAATCCATGCGTTTTGTGAATTTCTTTTTTCTTTATTGAGAGCATCACCGTGCAGTTTGGAATCAGCCATCTGATCATCAAACTTTTCGGTAAGATCTCTCTCAATGATATCTACTACGTCTTCTGGTAGATCTGAAAAATACCAAACT
>Ga0255772_10003467_pt1 | contig 15104 bp, 12 predicted proteins | sample 071ome_34_FD_179970 | JGI IMG/M metagenome (GOLD analysis project Ga0255772, IMG submission 179970) | Coastal salt marsh microbial communities from the Groves Creek Marsh, Skidaway Island, Georgia - 071411BT metaG (version 2) | ecosystem: Environmental > Aquatic > Marine > Intertidal zone >...
ATCTGCATTTTAGTCCTTTCTGTAAAAATGTTAATATTATCTTTTTTTGTGGTTTTTTTAAATTGCGAATTTTTATAGCCTTTAAGAAGGTTTTTTCTAACTAAAAAGAATTTATTTTTATGGCCAAAAAAGGCTCATCTGCTCGCTGGATGCATGAACATGTAACTGATGAGTATGTCAAAAAAGCCCAACAGGAGGGTTATCGATCCCGTGCAGCTTATAAGCTGCTTGAAATTAATGAGAAGGTAAATTTTATTAAACCAGGCGCCTCAGTCCTAGATCTCGGAGCAGCACCTGGAGGATGGTCTCAAATGGCCAAAAAGATTACTGGTGATAATAGTCTCATTATAGCGAGCGATATTCTGGAGATTGATCCTATTGATGGTGTTAAATTTATTCAGGGTGACTTTACTAAAGATGAAGTTTACGAGGAGATTATATGTGCCACTAAAAACCAACAATTTGATGTAGTTTTATCAGATATGGCTCCTAACTTCAGTGGCCAGCCATCGGTTGATCTTCCTAGAGCTATGAATCTTTGTGATCTTGCATTAGATATGGCAACTAAAGTGCTAAACAAAAAAGGTTATTTCTTCATTAAAGTTTTTCAAGGTCCTGGATTTGATGACTTCATTGCTAACTGTAGAAATCATTTTTCTTCTGTATCAATTAAAAAACCAAAAGCCTCTAGAGCGAGATCCAAAGAAGTTTATTTATTGGCTAATCAATTAAAATAACACGATGCAGGATTTCTCAGATATTCAAAACTTAGTTAGAGAAGATTTAAAAGCTGTTGATGATTTGTTGATAAATCGTCTAGAGTCAGAAGTTGCTTTGATCAATCAAGTTAGCTCTTACATCATTAATGCAGGCGGTAAAAGAATTAGACCTTTGCTAGTTGTCTTGATGTCAAGGGCTCTAGGATATCAGGGCATTAATCATCATATTATGGCAGTTGTAATTGAGCTAATTCATACAGCAACCCTTATACATGATGATATTGTAGATGAGTCAGAAGCAAGGAGAGGAATAGAGACTCCAAACCAAGTTTGGGGCAATGCTGCTAGCGTATTAGTGGGTGACTTTATTTACTCTCGTGCCTTTGAAATTATGGTTGAGCCAAACTCAATGAAGATTATGAAAGTCCTTTCAAAGGCAACCAATGCAATTGCTGAAGGAGAAGTGCTTCAATTACTAAATATTGGAAATAAAAAACTCAATGAAGCAGATTATATGAAGGTCATTGAAAAAAAGACAGCCTGTCTTTTTCAGGCTGCAACGCAAATTGCAGCAATTATTTCTGACTCAGACTCTAACATTGAAAATCAAATGAAATCTTTTGGATTGCACCTGGGTAATGCCTTCCAGATTGTTGACGATGTCCTAGACTACCAATCAAATGAAGAACTTCTAGGCAAAAGAATTGGCGATGATTTATCAGAAGGGAAAATGACACTTCCCCTAATTCATGCACTGTTAAAGTCTTCTGAAAATTCCAAGAAAAGACTACAGGAGATCGTCTCTAATAATAATGTTGAAGAAATTGACACAGTGCTTGAAATATTTAATGATACTGGATCAATTGATTACACCATTAATCGCGCAAAAGAAATTTCATTCAAGGCTAAGCAACACTTAGTCAATCTAAATGATTCAACCTATAAGAATGCTCTCTCGCGTCTTTGCGATATTTCAGTCGATAGAATCTCATAGTGCCATCTGATGAACTTAAAAATCAGATTCGAAACTCCTATCTGAGAGCCAAAAAAATCATCCCTGATTTTAAACCTAGACCTTCTCAAAACTTAATGATAGCTGAGATTGCTAAAACAATTAGCAATATTAGTTGTAAAAATATTGTAATTGAAGCTCCTACTGGAGTAGGCAAAACCTTTGCATATTTGATTAGCTCGATACCCTATGCGTTAACGAATAAAAAAAAGGTAGTAATATCTACTGCCAATATTGCTTTACAAGAACAACTAATCAATAAAGATCTTCCCCTTGCTTTGAAATACCTTGATTTTAAATTTTCGTATTCACTTGCTAAAGGAAGATCAAGATATCTTTGTGTAAGAAATCTTATCAATATTGTTGAGGATGGCAATGAAGGATTTTCTCAAAATATAACATTATTTGATGAAAAACCATCCACTTTTGATATCAAGAATTTAAATAAATATTTGAATGACTATTCCGCTCAAAACTGGGATGGTGATATAGATAATTTAAATATCCCTCCAAGAGATAACATATGGTCAAAAATTTCTTGCAATCGTTTTACTTGCACTTCAAGAAATTGTGAGTTTTATCAGGACTGTTGTTTCTTTAAAAAACGAAAAATCATCAAAGAATCTGATGTGGTCATAACAAACCATGATCTACTAATCACAGATCTTATCAATGGAAATAATGTTCTCCCTGAAATAGAAGAATCCATACTTATTCTCGATGAAGTGCATCATTTAAATGACAGATCCCTTAAACATTTCAAATATCAATTCTCTATTTTAAATATTAATTCTGTTATTAATCAATCAATTACGATAATCAATAAACTTAAGTCATTCATAGAAATAGAAATTAAAGATTTTGACAAAGATGAGATCTTAGAAAAAATTATTGACTTAAGTAACGCTGTAAAAGAGCAAAATTTTGAGGATGATAGGGTTATTTTCCCTAATGAATTAATTGATAACCAGATACTCAATATTCTTATTGATATCAATAAAAAATTGCAAGCACTCAAGACTCTTTTATTGACTGTCATAGAGAAGTGGGAAGAGTACAAAAAAACTCACTCTATTAATAATTCTGAAAAAGAAAATTTAGATGTTTTAATTCTTGATAATTCGAGCCAGTTAGAGTCGATACTGCTTGGAATTGAGTATTTTCTCAAAAGAAGTGATAATGAAGAACCTCCTATGGCAAAGTGGATCAGGCAAATTATTCAACCCCAAAACAAAAATAATTTTTTATTTAGTAGTGCTTCAATCAATATTTCACAAAACTTCAAAAACTTAATTTGGAAAGTAGTTCATAGTTCCATATTAACCTCAGCAACTATATCAAGTCTTGGAAACTTTAATAGACTAAATCAACAGCTTGGATTATCCAAAGAAATTGCGAAATATTTAAGACTTCCATCACCTTTTAATCTTGAGAAAGTTAACTTCATTATTCCTAAGCTTCGATCTTCACCCAAAGATTCATTCGAGCATACAAAAGAAATTTCAACTGAATTAATTAAACGGATTAATCCCTCTGAAGGGACATTGGTTTTATTTGCATCAAAAACACAAATGGATCAAGTAGCTGAAAATATTGAAGATAAATTAGACGTAGAAATTTTGGTGCAAGGACAATACCAAAAGAATGTGATTTTAGATCTTCATTCAGAAAAAATAGCCTCAGGATATGGCAGTATAATCTTTGGCTTAGATTCTTTTTCCGAGGGTATTGATCTTAAAGGAAAAGCATTGAGTCATGTGATAATTTCTAAATTAAGATTCAGCATTCCAAATTCCCCAATAGAGAAAACTCAAAATGCATATCTTCAGTCAATTGGTCAAAATGCCTTTATAGAAATATCTTTGCCTGATGCTAGTTTAAAGCTAATTCAAGCATGTGGAAGACTCATAAGATCAGAGAATGACTTCGGAAGAATTACAATTTTTGATAAAAGATTAGTCTCAGAGTTTTATGGGAAACGGATCTTAAACAGCCTTCCGGGATATAACATTGTGATAGAGGATTAAAACCTCCAAAAGGCCTTATGAAGAAGAGCCATTAAAGTCAATATTTCGAGTCTTCCTAAAAGCATCGAAAAACTTAAAATCCATTTTGCAGTATCTGAAATATTTCCATAGTTCTGAGCAACACCCCCTAAACCTGGGCCGAGATTATTCATTGTTGCAGCTGTTGCAGAAAAGGCGGTTACTTGATCAAAACCTGTAAACATCAGAAGTACTAAAATAATAATAAAACCAATCACATAAAGTGAAAAGAAACCCCACACTGAAACCAGAGTTGATTCTGGAACAGTGCTTTTATTCAACTTTATGTTTATCTGTCCTCTTGGGTGGATAAATTTTCTAACTTCTTTCATTGCAAGCCTAAACATCAAAAGAACCCTTACGACTTTAATGCCACCACCAGTAGACCCTGCTGATGCCCCAATAAAACTTGCGAAAATTAGTATCACAGGAACAAAATATGGCCAAGCTGAAAAATTAGTTGATACAAATCCTGTTGTAGTGGCAATTGAAATTGTTTGAAACAATCCATGTCTTAATGAATCGGAACTATTCTCATAAAAGCCAGAGAAGATTAAATACGACACTACCAAAATGGTAGTCACGAATAAAATGAGCACATAAGTCTTAAATTCTGAATCTTTCCAATAAAAAGTAATGGATTTTTTCCTAACTGCAAGAAAATGCAGAGAGAAATTGATTCCCGCAAGAAACATAAATATCATAGCAATTAGCTCAATACTTTCAGATTGGAAGAAGCCTATTGAAGCATCATGGGTAGAGAATCCTCCAATGGCAACAGTTGAAAAACTGTGGCCAATAGCATCAAACAAACTCATTCCAGCAAGAAAATAAGCAAGAGAACAAACAATAGTGAATACAATATATATTAACCATAAAACTTTCGCACTATGAGTTAGCTTAGGAGTCAGTCTTTCTTTTGTAATACCACTAGATTCAGCATGATATAGCTCCATACTTCCAGCACCAAGCATAGGAAGAAGTGCTACAGCAAGCACAATAATTCCCATACCGCCAAGCCACTGAAGTTGTTGCCTGTAATATAAGATAGATTTTGGCAAGTTATCCAATCCAGATATTACTGTAGCACCAGTAGTGGTCAGCCCTGACATTGACTCAAAAAAGGCTTCTGAGAAGTTCATATTTAGAACATCTGAAGCAATGAAAGGAATAGTAGCGAATAATGAAAGAATGAACCAGAAACTTACTACAACGATAATTCCTTCACGAATTCTAAATTCTGAGGAAGAATCTCGAAAAGGATAATAACAAGCTAGTCCACTTATTACAGTGAAAAACAGAGCATAAACAAATGGGTAAGTGTGATTCTCGCTATAGATAAAGTCAACAAAAATTGGTGGAATCTGGGTTAGACTAAAAACCAACAGTAGAAGACCAATGGTTTTAAAAATTATGCTTAGATGCATTTCACTCCTCTGAGAACAATCCCTCTACTTCGTGAATTTTTGAAACATCAGTTAGAAGCAAAAGCACATGATCATTTTCTTCAATCACAAGCTCTCTTGAACTCATAATAACCTCATCATTTCTAACAACGGTCCCAACAATCACGCCATCAGGTAAATCTAATTCTGAAATTTTCTTACCAATAACAGGATTTGTCCCATCTTTGACTCTTGCGACAATCTCAATTGCTTCAGCAGTCCCATGACGAAGTGAATGAACCTCCATAGTTCCTCTAGTTCTGATGTGCTTTAAGATTGCACTAGTCGTAATCTGGTCAGGGGAGATAACCATATCAACATCTTCACTTTGTTCAGCAAGATCTTCATAGACATCTCTTTTGACCAATGCGACTGTTTTATGTGCGCCCAACTTTTTGGCTAAAATTGAAACAATTACATTTATCTCATCAGAATCAGTTAAGGCAAGAAATAAATCTGTATTTTCGATATTTTCATCAAGTAGTAACTCTTCATCAGATGCATTTCCTTGAAGAACATCCGTATTATAAAGCTGATCAGCTATTTCCAAAGCTCTTTCCTTGTCTCTTTCAATAATCTTGACTTTATGCTTTTTTTCAAGGTAAGCTGCAAGATTTAACCCAATACGACCGCCTCCAGCAATTATGATATTTTTGTATGGCCTATCTTGTCTTCTAAACTCCTTCAATACTCTTGGCACATCTTTCTTTTTTGTAGCAAAGTAGACATGATCTTGTCCATGGATTATGGTGTCTCCATATGCAGGAATCGCCTTACCATTTCTATATAGACTCAGAATTCTGACCTCAGTTTTTGGTAAATGATCATGTAAGTCTTTAATAGGATGACCAACAATTGGCGTTCCAGAATAGGCTTTAGTTTCAACCAGTTGAACCAAGCCATTTTCGAAATCAAATAAATGTTCGGCACCTGGTTGCTCCACAATACCTTTAATGTAATCCGTGACAATAAGCTCGGGAGTAATAACGAAATCAATTGGAATGGCATATGGGGCAAATAAGTTTTCATTTTTTAAAAACTCACCAGTTCTTATTCTAGCAATCTTTTTATCTACTTTATAAAGTGTATGTGCCATCTGGCAAGCTAGCATATTTCTCTCATCAGATTGAGTTACAGCAATTACCATATCCATATTTTGAATATCTGCAGATTCTAAAACTGTTGGATAAGCAGCATTACCTATCACAGTTTTAATATCTAGTTTTCTTTGAAGATTTGAAAGTTTCTCAGCATCTCTGTCTACAATAGTGAGATTATTAGCTTTATCCTTTGATAAAAATTTTGCTAAAGAGGTTCCAACTTGACCCGCACCTAAAATAAGAATTTTCATTTATGAATTCCTAAATCTTTAAGCTTTCTGTATAGAGTTGTTCTCTCAAGTCCCGCAATTTCAGCGACTTTAGCAACGTTGTATTGATTTTTTTTCAAATGAAAATTAAAGTAATTCTTTTCGAATAATAATCTTGCCTCCTTTATTGTCTTATTAAATTCAATTGAATTAATATTTTCATTGGGTTGGGATTTTTTTTGAAGAGTTTCTCTCACAATTGAAGCAACATCTAAAAAAGGTTTTCTTAGAAAATCTACAGCACCTAACTTAAATGCTTTAACAACATCATTATGATCTGCGTGTCCAGACATCATAATAATTGGAGTCAAAATATTATCATCTTTCAATTGCTTAAGTAATGAAATTCCATCCTGTCCATCGCCAAGCCAAATATCCATAAAAGCTAGATCGAAAGAATCTTTTTGAAACAATTCGATAGCACTTTGAGCGTCAGAAGCACAAAAAACTGCATAATTCACATCTTCAAGCGCATCTTTCATTTGAGTTTGGATATCAATTTGATCATCAATAATTAAAATCTTTCCAAGTTTCATTTCATTTACCCCAAAGGAAGTTCAATAATAAACCTTGAGCCACCAGTTTTAATATTAGATACTGCAATAGATCCATTATGTTGTTCAATGATACTTTGAACAATTGTTAATCCCAATCCCGTTCCTGTCATTTTTGTGGTCACATATGGTTCAAAAATTGAATCAATAATTTCCTCATTAAATCCAGGACCGTCATCCTCAATGATAATTTTTACCATCTTCTTGGATTTGATGAGTTCAGATTTTATATTTATTGATACTGAATTAGGCGCTTTTGCCTCTGATGAGTTCTTAATAAGATTTATGAAGACTCGTTTAATACCTTCTAAATCAAGAAAAAAATCAGGAATATCTCTAGAAAGATTGATATTTATATTAATCAATTCATCTGCATCATAAAGAGCAACAACTGAATTAATAATCAGATTTAAATTATTTTTTGTTTTATCAATTTTTGGAGTATTGGCAAAGTCAGAAAATGCTTCAACCATTTTAGCCATTGACTTGACCTGATCAATAATAGTTATAGTGGTTTTATCTACTATCTCCTTATCTTGGCCTGTTAATTTTTCTAGCAATCTGTTTCTCAAACGATCTGCAGAAAGAAGAATGGGTGTTAATGGATTTTTTACCTCATGGGCCATTTTTAATGCAACCTCACCCCAAGCAGCTTTCTTTTGAGCTCGAGTTAACTCAGTAATATCATTCAAAATGATTACATGACCAAGAATTTTGTTATTTGAAAATAATCTTGCACCTTGGCAAGAGATAAGCTTGTTAGATCTTTGAAAAGATAGTTTAAGCTCAGCGCTCCATTCTTTGCTTCTGTATTTTTCATCAATTACTTCAGTTAATGGCGTAAGCGTTTTGCTATCTTTTGATAAATCTTTATAACTTTTACCAAAATAATATTCTGAATTAGTTAAAGAAAGCATCTCTATAGAGATTGGATTAATAAATTGAATTCTCTTGTTACGATCGAGGGCAATAACACCATATGAATACTTCAAAATATTCTCTAAGTACAGATTGTGAGTGTCCAATCCTTCTCTAGAGTTTTTAATTTGTCGCGACATCTCATTGAAATAAGTTACAAGCTGCTGAAGATCTTCATCTGCTTTTTCAACTTTAACCTGAACATCATAATTGCCCTTAGCAATCTCCCTAGTTGCCCTAGATAAATTTTCCAAAGGAAGCATCAATTTGTTCACCATCCTAAAAACCATCATAAGAGTTGCTAAGAGAGTAAAAACAATTGATGTTGAGAAATCTGCAAGGAATTTTTTTCTCAAAGTTGGGCTAGTTATTTCTTGTCTTATTCCTCCACGAAGCTTAAATTGAGTCAACTTTTCTAAAAGGCTTATAAGAGATTTATCGACCTTATATACTGCAGAAAGTGCTATGTAATCCTTTGATTGAGTTCTATTGAAGTATCTTGAGTCAATTATGGTATGAAGGAGAAAATCACTATCAACTTTTTTTTCCACTGGATAGATATAAGTTGCCAATGGTTGATCAGTGCCTAAATTGTCAAGATTAACTGAATCCGGAAAACAAGTTTTAGTTCTCACAGTCTCAGCGATTAATTTACTAACCTTATAAAAACCAAGATGGCAAGCTGATGTTTCCAGCACCAACCTATCAATAGCAGATTGAATTCCTACTGTATAAGATTCGTCATTTTGGGTAAAGTTAGAAAAATTTTCTAACTGCTTAAAGTTTTCAGAAGTAACAGATTGGTAAATCCTTTGAACAGTGTTCAATGTTTCTGTTTGAACTTGTTCAACTTGTTTGATTACATCTTGATTAAATATTTGCACTGTTTGGTCCATTGAACCTTGAAGTGACTGTACATGTTTAAAAGAAAATAAATAAAAAGACAAAACTGGTGCTAAAACAAGCAAAGGAACAATTTTTATGAGTGACCAAGTAAATCTAGAGCCTAAGATATTTTTGGATTGGTTTCTTTTTAATTTTTTTAAAGAAAAGAATAAAAAAATTAGAGCTATTAAACTGACAAGAATGTTGAAGACTAATAAATAATAAGGGAGATTCGTATTAATTGCATCAGGAGATAGTCCAATAAAGAAAAGTCCGGACAAGGACAAAACAAGCAAAATTATCCAAATATAAATCGGAGGGCTTTGATAAAAATATAATTTTTGAATCTTCAAATTTTTAAGCAATATTTTTTAGAAAAAATTATCTCACATTATGAATCGTTAAACTCAAAACAAATATATAAAATAATCCAATGATTACTTCTAATGGCCAACTAAAAGAGCTTTGTAGTGAACTTGAACAAGGCAACACTATTGGTATCGATACAGAGTTTAAAAGAGTCAATACATACTTCCCTGAGTTATGCTTAATTCAGCTGGCTTTTAATAATAACTTCTACATTATCGATCCATTATCAATTGATGACTTCAGGCCTCTTGTGGATTTATTTCCAAATAATGATATTACTTGGGTTTTTCACTCTGCGGAGCAAGATCTTGAGGCTTTGTATCAAAAATTTAATAAAACTCCTCACAAAATATTTGATACACAAATAGCTGCAAATTTTCTTAATTTTAAATATCAGATCTCATATCAATCAATTGTCGAAGAAATTTTTAATGTTTTTTTAGAAAAAAAATTCACTAGAATTGATTGGTCTACTAGGCCCTTGAAATCAGGTCCTGAGGAATATGCTATTGATGATGTAAGATATTTGTTAGGCTTAAAAAAAGAGTTAGATAGTTTATTGAAAGAACAATCTAAGCTTTCAATTGTATATGATGAATTTTCTGAAGTTTTTTCTAAAAAGAACTATGAAATAAATATTTTTGATTCATGGAAAAAACTCAAAGGATTTTCTAAATTAAATAAGAAAAATATTAAATTTGCATTTGCTCTTGCCGCTTGGAGAGAGTCTCTTGCAATAAAATTTAATAAACCAAGAAGATGGATCCTTAAAGATGAAAAAATAATAGAAATTGTGATGAATAGAGCTTCGCTCGAGCCAAAACATCGCGTAGATTTTGATAAATTCTACCAAGTAAACAACTCAATGTTCAGTGAATTGAACTTTAATACTAACAGATATATTCTCAACAAAAGTGAACAGTCTGTGAAAGTTAAAATACAAAGTAGTCTACATACTTTATCAAAACAGTATAATTTGAAAAACGAAGTCTTATTTAATAAAAAAATGTTAATAAAATTTATTAAATTGGGGCAAAAAGCTAATTCAGTATCTGGATGGCGCTATAGTCTATTAAAAAAGGAGTTGCTAAAGTGGGAAACCTTCTAAAGCCAGTTTCTGCAGGAAATATTCCTGATGAAGTTAATGTAATAATTGAAATTCCGGCAAACTCATCGCCAGTTAAATATGAAGTTGATAAAGACACTGGAGCAATGTTTGTGGATCGATTTATCTCTACACCAATGTTTTATCCTTGTAACTATGGATTTGTACCTCAGACGCTTGCAGATGATGGAGATCCCGCAGATGTTTTAGTAATTACCCCCTTCCCACTTATTCATGACAGTGTCATTACTGCTAGACCTATAGGCATACTCAAAATGACTGACGAATCTGGTCAGGATGCAAAAATACTAGCGGTTCCAGCCAATAAACTTTGTAAATCTTACCAATCTATTCAGTCAATTGATGATGTGGGTGGTGCACTGAAAGATCAAATTGAGCATTTCTTTAGATACTATAAAGATCTTGATGAGGGAAAATGGGTAGAAATTGAAGGCTGGGGAAATGCAGAGGAAGCAAAACAAGAACTTGTAGCTTCTTATGAGAATTACCAAAAACAGCTTTGATTCAAAACTCATTTCGAATCAACTCAGGATTACTTAAAGGATCAAAATTTAAATTTCCGACAATAGAAGGACTTCGACCCACAAAGTCGATTGTCAAAGAGACTCTATTCAATTGGTTGCAATTCTCAATTAAAGACTCAAAAGTATTAGATCTTTTTTCCGGAAGTGGGTCACTGGCTTTTGAATCAATATCAAGAGAGGCAATGTCAGTTACTCTGGTTGAAAAAAATAAAGCTGCCTTCGACTTTTTAAAAAAAAATTCTAATTATTTAAAAACTAATACATCAATTCAACTTATCAATGAAGATGCATTTATTTATTTGGATAAAATTAAAAATCAAAGATTTGATATTATTTTTCTTGATCCACCATTTTTCAAGAACTACCTTGAGTCATGTTTATCAAAAATGGAGGTAAATCAAATTTTCGGAAAAAAAACGAAAATATATATAGAATCAGAGTTTGAAATATCTGAGGATTTTATAAAAAGAAATTTAACTTCTCCTTTTGAACTAAATAAAAATAAAAGATCTGGAGACGTATATTACTCTATGATTGAAATTATATGATTAAAGCTATATACCCAGGGTCTTTTGATCCCATTACTAACGGCCACATTGATGTTATCAAAAGAGCTTCTAGAATATTTGATCAGATAATAATTGCCGTTTCTCAAAACATAAATAAAAAATCCTTTTTATCTGAAAAAGAAAAAATTGAAGCAATTAAACCCTCTATAGTTGACTTAAACAATGTCGAGGTAATAGTCTTTGATTCACTCCTTGTTGATTTCGCCAAAGCCAATAATGCTCAAATCATTCTCAGAGGTTTACGTGCTGTTTCGGACTTTGAGTATGAGTTTCAACTAGCTGGAATGAATAAACATCTCGATAAAAATATTGAAACATTCTTTCTGACTCCTTCTGAAGAGTTTTCCAATATCTCTTCATCTCTCGTAAGAGAAATTCTAATGCTTGGTGGTGATATATCAAGCTTTGTGCCCCAAGAGGTAGAAAAGATCCTCCAATCCAAATTAAAAAAATAGTTTTGACTTGAAAAAAAAATCTTAATCCATAAATAGATTTTTATCAAATATATGGAGTTAAGAAATGTCTAAAATTATTGGTATTGATCTTGGTACTACAAACTCATGTGTTGCCGTGATGGACGGCAAAAATATCAAGATTATTGAAAACTCTGAAGGAGATAGAACTACCCCTTCTATTGTTGCTTATCAGAAAGATTCTGATGAAGTTCTTGTTGGTCAGCCAGCAAAACGTCAAGCAGTTACTAATCCTGAAAATACACTTTATGCCATTAAGCGTCTAATTGGTCGTCGCTTTGATGAAGAAGCAGTTCAAAAAGATATAAGCCTCGTTCCTTACAAAATTGTTAAAGCTGACAATGGTGATGCATGGGTTGAGGTGAAGGGTAAGAAAATGGCCGCTCCGGAGATCTCTGCAAAAGTTATTCAAAAAATGAAACAAACTGCTGAAGATTATTTGGGTGAAAAGATTACTGAAGCAGTGATTACAGTCCCAGCTTACTTTAATGACTCACAAAGGCAAGCTACTAAAGATGCTGGAAAGATTGCTGGTCTTGATGTCAAAAGAATTATCAATGAACCAACTGCTGCTGCTCTGGCTTATGGTGTTGACAAAGGTAAAGGGGATAAAAAACTTGCTGTTTATGATTTAGGTGGTGGTACCTTTGATATCTCAATCATTGAGATGGAGGATATTGATGGTGAGAAACATTTTGAGGTGTTATCTACCAATGGTGACACTTTCCTTGGTGGTGAGGATTTCGACCAAAAAATTATCAATCATTTAGTTGATGAATTTAAAAAAGACCAGGGTGTGGATCTTAAGAATGACCCATTGGCTCTTCAAAGACTTAAAGAGGCGGCAGAAAAAGCGAAGATTGAGCTTTCTTCATCTGAGCAAACACAAGTTAATTTGCCATATATCACTGCTGATGCATCGGGTCCTAAGCATTTAGATATTAAGATCTCAAGATCAAAACTAGAATCAATGGTAGCAGACTTGATTCAACGATCTATTGATCCTTGTAAAACTGCACTTAAGGATGCTGGCTTGAATGCTTCCGATATTGATGAAGTGATTTTGGTTGGTGGCTCTACTAGAATGCCTAAAGTTCAGCAAAAGGTTAAAGAATTCTTTGGTAAGGAACCTAAAAAAGATGTTAACCCTGATGAAGCAGTCGCAATGGGTGCTGCCATTCAAGGTGGTGTTCTTGGTGGTGATGTAAATGATGTTCTTTTACTTGATGTCACTCCACTTTCTCTTGGTATTGAGACTTTAGGTGGGGTAATGACCAAACTAATTGAAAAGAATACGACTATTCCTACCAATAAATCTCAGGTTTTCTCAACCGCACAAGATAATCAATCAGCAGTGACAGTTCATGTTCTTCAAGGTGAAAGAGAAGTTGCCAGTGCCAATAAATCACTTGGTCAATTTAATCTTGAGGGGATTGATGCTGCACCTAAGGGACAACCCCAGATTGAGGTGACTTTTGATATTGACTCTGATGGAATCCTTAAGGTCTCTGCTAAAGATAAAAATACTGGAAAAGAGCAAAATATTACTATTAAAGCTAGCTCAGGTCTTTCGGATGAAGAAGTCGAGAAAATGGTGAAAGATGCCGAGGCTCACGCTGAAGAAGATAAAAAATTCCAAGAGTTAGTTTCTACTAAAAATATGGCTGATGGACTTGTCTATTCAACTAAGCAAAGTCTTGAGGAACTGAAAGATGAAATTTCTAAAGATGAGAAAAAACAGATTGAGGAGGCTGTTTCTGAATTGGAAGAAGTAATTAAGGGTGATGATAAAGAAGCTATCGATGCTAAAGTTCAAAACTTATCTGAAAAGGCTCAGGTTCTTGCTCAAAAAGCTCAAGAAAAGGCAGGTAATGATAATGCAGGTGATTCTGCATCAGCTGATAAGGCTGATGATGTTGTTGATGCTGATTTTGAAGAAGTTAAAGAAGACAAGTAATTTGTCAGATTCTACCCCCTCTATGTCATAAGACATAGAGGGCTTTATTTTTTATAAGATGTCAAAAAGAGATTATTACGAAGTTCTTGGAGTTACCAAAGGAGCACAAGAAGCCGAAATTAAGAAAGCCTACAAAAGGCTAGCTATGAAACATCATCCTGATAGGAACAAGGATGATAAAGAAGTGGCTGAAAAGAAATTTAAAGAGATTCAGGAGGCATACTCGGTTCTATCTGACCCTCAAAAAAGACAAGCATACGATCAGTTTGGGCATGCTGGTGTTGATGGTAGTGCCGGTGGTTTTGGAGGTGGCTTCGGTGGTGGAAACCCATTTGGTTCTGGTGGTTTTGGAGATATTTTTGGAGATATCTTTGGCTCAGGTGGTGGCTCTCATCGTGATAATCGTGGTGCGGATTTGCAATATGATGTCGAGATTAATCTAAGAGAGGCTGTTGAAGGTACAACCATCAAGGTCAGAATACCGAAGAATGAAAAATGTGAAACCTGTGATGGTAGTGGTGCCAAGCCTGGAACATCTGCTTCAACTTGTGGAACATGTGGTGGATCTGGTCATGTTGCCATGCAACAAGGTTTTTTTGCTGTTCAGCGCACCTGTCCAGAGTGCTCAGGACATGGAAAGAAAATTGAATCTCCATGTTCAACTTGTCATGGACAAGGGGTTACCAGAAAAGAAAAAACGTTATCTGTAAAGATTCCTGCTGGTGTTGATACCGGTAATAGAATCAGACTTTCAGGTGAAGGTGAGGCTGGATTAAGAGGTGGATCTAGTGGAGATCTTTATGTTCAGGTCCATGTAAAAGATCATGAGATTTTCCATCGAGAAGGTAATGATCTCTATTGCGAAGTTCCTATTGACTTCACCACTGCAACATTAGGTGGCTCAATTGAAATACCAACATTAGATAGTCGAGTCAAAATCAAGATCCCTGAAGGCACTCAAACCGGAAAACTTTTTAGAATGAGAGGAAAAGGCGTTCCTTCAGTTAGACATAGCGCTAAGGGTGATTTACTGTGCCAAGTCAAAGTTGAAACTCCGGTCAATTTAAGCAAAAAGCAGAAAGATATTCTTCAAGACTTTGCTAAGAGCTGTGGGAAGAAACATCATCCTGAGTCTGACA
>Ga0255772_10003469_pt1 | contig 15090 bp, 12 predicted proteins | sample 071ome_34_FD_179970 | JGI IMG/M metagenome (GOLD analysis project Ga0255772, IMG submission 179970) | Coastal salt marsh microbial communities from the Groves Creek Marsh, Skidaway Island, Georgia - 071411BT metaG (version 2) | ecosystem: Environmental > Aquatic > Marine > Intertidal zone >...
TGCCACTGTGCTTAATTCTGTATTACTATTTGCTAATGCATTGGCAACTTCTGCTAAACTGTCTAAGTTTACATTAGCACCGCCTATAATTCTTGTTTCTAATGCATCAACGTAGGCCTGCATGTTTGTATTGGCTGTGTTTACATATCCAATATTTGCAAGTGGTAATGTAGCCACATAAGCGGCAACCTTGCTGTTTGCGTATGCTAAACCTGTTAAATCAACTGTTGATACGTTGCCTGTAATGCTGATTGTATTTCCAGACAAACTGATTGCTTGAGCATCACTATCAACATTACTAAATCCGTTTGCACTCAAATAACTTGCAACATTACTGTCACCATAATTACCTGCAACACCACCTAATGCTGATGATAAATCTACTGTATCGTTACTACCACTTATTGTAATAACATTCCCTGCAATACTTAATGTTTGTTCTAATGCTGATAAATCAACAGTGTTACCACTACTAATAGATAATTGGCTTGTACCTGAATTCCAACTTAAACTTTGTGTGGAGCCTCCACCTGCTTGTACGTTTGCTGGAGTAAAAGTAAATGTTCCTGAATTATATGTTAAACTACCGTTACCACTTGGAGCATTTGTAACTATAGTAGTGTTTGGTACATTTGCTGGTGTAAATGTAAATACACCTGCGTTATTATAAGTTAAACTACCGTTGCCACTTGGACTTGCAGTTGTTACACTAAAGTCTGTTAAACTAACATTACTGCTACCGCCACCGCCACCGGTCATATCTCCGGCTTCAAAACGGTTAGTACTGCTGTTCCAAATTAAAACTTGTCCGTTAGTAATACCACTTGCGTCAACGTCACTAAGACCTGATAAACTTAAAATACCGGACAATGCCGTAGCATTTGCACTTACTGTTATTTTATCTTGGCTTGGCGTTGTTGTCCAATCAAAACCTGTACCACCTGCAAAAGTTAATGTATCTTCTGCTTCATCGGCACTTAATGTTGTTTGTCCGCTTACTGCTATATTTTTATATGCTAGTGTTACGTTTCCACCGGAACCACCTGACACATTGCCAGTAACGTTAACCATATCAACGTTTTGTATTCTACCATATGTGTCAACTGTTATTTGAGGAATATGAGTAGTATTACCATATACACCGGCTGTAACACCTGTTGCTACTAAATTAAGTGTAGCATTTGAGTTTATACCTGTACCGCCAGTAACTGTAATTTGTCCGCTTGTTCCTATAACATTACCAACATAACTGGCATTAAGGCCTTGAGCTTCTAATACTGTTGCCGCATTTAAAGAAATACTTGTTATTTGGCCTTTACTGTTAACTGTGAATGCAGGTATATGAGTAGCATTGCCATAAGACCCAGATACATTTGCTATGTCACTGATGTAAATTCCATTTGAATTTGCTGTAAGGCCTCCGCCTGAGCCTGCCACAGCATTAATTACAAATCCAGTACCACCTAAATTAATACCGTTTCCAGCACTATATGGTGCGTATGTTTCTGCCTTCCATGTCCCTGAACCTGAACTATAACGTAAAACTTGACCACCAGCAGGAGCAGGAATATAAGTATCGCTTAAATTTTCTAAGCCTATTCTGTTAAAAATAACATTACCTTCAGATCCATCAACCTGTAGGTATTTTCCTCCCTGTCCGCTAAAACTTGAGGGTGTATCATTTAAAGTTATGAAGGTGTTTGCCATTAAGTTTTCCTTTAGTGTCTAATATAACACTATTTATCAACTTTAGGCGGATAGGATCACTCTGGATATTTGACCGTAACTGGAATCGTATGTGGAACCATCACCAATATGTTCTCTGTCCATATAACATCTTACAAAAGTGAAGTTTCCTTGGAATGTATACGCCTGAGAACCTGTAGCAGGGTCATTGGCGTTGAATTGTATGTAACCTAATGGATTATATGCAACTGATTGGTTGGTAACACTACCATATGTTGATGTGTTTGCTATTACATCAAACCAATCATTATCACCTGGTGTTAAACTTAAGGTTGCCTGAATACGGAACCTACCAACAAATTCGCTATAAGTTACTTGTACAGTGTGATAACCATCACTGTAACCATAGAAAGCATCACCCTTTACAGTGGTGCTATACTTATTCATGTCAGTGCCACTGGCACTTAACATTGTAATACTTCGTCTGTTTATTGGCATAACGTTCCTTTAATTTAATACTATTTATCTGATTTGCCAAAGCAATCTATATAGTAAATAACACGAATAATTTCATCATAGCACAATTTTATCCAGGGTATCAATTCTTCCAGTTCGTCCTGCTTACAGTATAGATAATTGGCATGCCAAGTATGACTGTAATTTATATTTGAATGCCATTGTTTATTTTCTAAATTTGTTGCTATGTATTCACCAAAATCCTTAACTTGTTTTTTAGCGGACTCTCTACTGCCTGAGGATAAAGGAGTAAATACTTCTATTTTAGCATCATATCTACCATACCACAGTTTTGTTCTGAATGCGTTGTTGATTTTCCATTTTTCAGACCCTCTATTTGTAATATAATTAAAATGTGTTATGTTAATAGGCCCATATAAATTTATTACTTTATCACCATATCTTTCACAAAATGCATAAAGAGTGTCTCTGTTTTTAAAATATATGTTGTGATATTTTGACGTAAATTGAGATTTAAATTCAAATTGATAATTATCCCAAAGCCAATTATTTATTTCAGTTACATTTTTAATATTGTAATGGGCTGAATTTCCTTTGAGCTGTACTTTGTATGGATAATCATAATAATAGATTTTATCAGAGGGCAGAACATTAATGCTTATGTTTTTGTCTAAAACATAATCTTCGTAAGATCTACGTTGCCACGATATACTCATTATCTCTGTAGTCCACTGTGATAGTTACATCTTTTAAATCTTCAAATAAAATCTTTTTACTTAAAGGTTTTTTAATTTCGTTTTCAAATAATCTTTTTAGTGGCCTTGCTCCCATTGTAGGTTGATAGCCATCTTCAGATAATTGTTTTATTGCTGAGTCAGTAAGTAAAATTTTAATTCCTGTTTGATTTTCAGAAAGTAAACTGTTTGTTTCTTTAATTAATCGTTCCACAATCAATGACATTAATGATGGATCTAATTTACCAAATTGTACCACAGCATCAAGTCTATTTCTAAATTCTGGTGTAAAGAATTTTTCTACTGCTGTTTTAATTGCTTTAGTTTTAGTTTGATCTCCAAAACCTATTTTAAGACTCTCAGCATCAGCGGCACCCAAGTTTGAAGTCATTAGCAGTACAACATTTGTAAAGTCTACAGTCTTACCTGTAGCACCTGTAAGTCTTCCATCGTCCATTACTTGTAGCAATACTTGTAATACTTCTGGTGCGGCTTTCTCTACTTCGTCCAGCAATAAAATACAGTTTGGGTTTTCTTCTACTTCTGCTAGTAGTTGTCCTTGTCCCATCTTGCCTTCTGCATGTCCTACATATCCTGGAGGAGCACCAATCAGTTTACTAACACTGTGGCGCTCTTGATATTCACTCATATCAAATTTTATTAGTTTACTGTCTAATTCTTTTGCTAATGTTTTTGCTGTTTCAGTTTTACCAACACCGGTAGGGCCTACTAACAGGAAACTTCCAATAGGTTTATTGGGTTCACGTAATCCTGATTTACTTACTATTACTGATTCAACAATTTTATCAATTGCTTCGTCTTGTCCAAAAACTGTTTGTTTCATTCTATAATCCAAAGTCTTAAATGAATCTGTTTTCTCTATATCAATAACATCTTCACCTATTTTGGATATTTTAGATACAACTGCTACTATATCAGCAATATTAACTTCTTTGTCCTCTCTGAGCTTCACAGTTGCTCCTGCGGCGTCTATAACATCTAATGCTTTGTCAGGAAAGTATTTGTTTTTAATATATCTATCACAAAGTTCAACAGCCTTAGTGATCGTGTCTTCCACATAAGTAACATTATGAAATTCCTCATAATAAGTTTTAAGGCCTTTACATATTTCTTTTGTGTCCTCAACTGATGTTTGGTCTATATCTAATCTAGCAAATCGTCTCATTAATGCACGATCTTTTTCAAAACTATTAGCAAACTCATCTGGAGTTGTAGCACCTATAGTTAATAATCTACCACTACCCAGAACAGGTTTAAGTATGTTTGCAACATCAACCGTGCCTTGTCCTGTTGAACCTGCACCCATAATCATATGTATTTCATCTATAAACAATATGGCATTTGGTGATCTTTCCAGTGTTTTTAACAGATGTTTAATGCGTTCTTCAAAATCACCTCTGTACCTTGTACCTGCCAATAAATCTGATATGTTTAAACTGTAAACAATTTTATTTGTTAATAACTTAGGAACATCTCCATCTACAATTCTTTTTGCAAGTCCTTCCGCGATCGCAGTTTTACCTACACCTGGTTCACCAACTAATATACAGTTATTCTTTTTACGTCTTGCTAAGATATGAACTAGATCACTAACTTCCTGTTGTCTGCCTATTAGAGGATCAATTCGTTTATCCAATGCTTCTTGATTTAAATTTTTAGTAAACTCTTTTAAAAGTTCTTTGGATTTTTTAGCAACGTCAGTGGATTCTAAATGATGTAGTACTTCTTCTTTTGTTAATCCATTCAATTCACAGTAATATTTTGCAAATGATTCTTCTTCACTTAAAATACTGATTAACATGTCTATAGGCTCAATACTGTCCTTGCCTCTAAATACTGCATTGGCTAATCCACGTTGTATTAATCTTTCCACACTTACCGTTCTTTTAGGTGCACCTTTTATTCCATTTTCAGAAACTAAATGTGATACTTCATCTGAATTTAGATATGTTTCTAAATCTGATTTCAGTAATTCTATATCTATTTCTATATCATTACATATTTTAAGTATTTGTTGATTCTTTAATAGCAACAACATTAAATGCTCTGTGGTCACGTATTCGTGTTTCATTTCCACAGCATAATCCATTGCCTTTTGTAAAATACTCTCTATTGCTTTATAATCCATTTTTTATTTCCGATTTAATTTTATTTAATGCTTCTATATGTTCAGCATTGTCAATATTTGGCATTATTAAATTTACTATAATATTTAAACTGCCTACTGTTTCACTGCGTGGATCTTTCATTCCTAGTCCTCGCATTTTTAGTTTATATCCGTTAGGAGTACCCTGTGGAACCTTTACTAATAATCGTCTTCCATCTATGTGTGTAAAATCTATTTCACAGCCAGTGAGTGCATCTAATACATCTATATCCTTTCTGTAAAATAGTTCATTGCCTTCTCTACCCCAATTATATGGATAGTCAATAAAAACCTTAACTATCAAATCACCTGGTGGTAATTCTTTAATACGTTGAGGTCCTTTACCTGCAACTCTTAACTTAGTTCCGTCTCTTATACCTGCTGGTATTCTGAGATTAATAGAACTATCTCCTGTAGTAACAACTAATTCAGCACCTTTATATGCTTGTAATAGTGATATCTGTAAGTCAGTAACACCGTCTGGATTATACTGTCTTTGCCTACGTTGTCCAAATATATCACCAAATATATCACTAAAAGGAGAACCTTGTCCAAAGGGATCACCACCTCCAACATTAAACTCAAAGCCTTGACCAAATGGATTTGGGTTATCATACTGAGCACGTTTTTGTGGATCACTTAGTGTGTCGTATGCGGCTTGAACTTTTTGAAACTCGCCTTTATCTCCGCCCTTGTCAGGGTGGTGCTTACTTGCCAGTTTCCTATATGCTCGTTTAATGTCCTTAATGTCAGCATCCTTGCTAACACCAAGTGTTTGGTAGTGATCCATAATGTTATTATAACAGAAAGTAAATAGATGTCAAGAAAAAAGGGTGCCTAAACACCCTTTTTTACATTTTTTGGATATCGTTTAGAAAACGTATTTAATTCCAAGTTGGATACGATATAAACTTCTGTAATAGTTAGTTGTTTGGTTATCAACTCTATCAATGTTCATACCATAAGCAGGTCTGTATTCATAAGACCATGTACCGTCACCATTGTTGACTGGTATAGCCTCAGCAATACTTCTTGCTGTTCCGTTTGCTTTGGTTTGTTTACCCCAATCGCTGTCAAGCAAGTTGAGTAAGTTTTGTACATCAAGTGTAATTAAGAACTTGTCTTTGTCTGTCAAACCTAATCCAGGAAGTTCCTGTGTAAATTTGAAGTCAAGTCTGTAATTCCAATCTGTTTCGAACTCATTGATTGGTGCAAAACCACCTGCGTATGCTCTCAAGCCAGAAGCGTCAAGATACGCATTAAAGTCATCAGCGAACCAACTAGGTATAATTACGTCTGTTCCAGATCCATCTGGGACATAAAATGCCGCAGTTTCGTCTCTCACTGATTCAGTGTCGAGTCCCCATAAAGCACCGTCTTTGTACTGTCCTAATGTGTATGAGAAAGGCTCACCACTTACAGCACTAGCAATGAATGAGAATCTGCTTGGAGCATTTTCAAACCAGTTAGCAGTGTAGTTACCCACAAAACTAAAGGAATGTTCTCTTTCATATACGGATCTATGAAGTACATCTTCATTAAAGTCAGCATACTTAGTTGTGTATTTGTAGTTAGAAATATTTCTACTTGAAGTTAAGTTACCAACTGTGTCAACGTCTTGCCATGTGTAGTTAGCATAGAAATCAAATCCGTTTTCAAATGCTTTACTTACACTGATTGCAAATAGTTCACTCTCACCTTTATCGGTGTTAGTAAGTAACATGTCATAACCTCTGTAATCATAGAATCTTTCCATTGCTTTATTACAAAGACTGTAATCAGCATAGATATCTCTACCATCTGGTCCAACGCCAATTGGCATGTTGGATACAGGAATATCACAATTGGCTACACCGGCAAATGCTGGGTTTCCAATTCTAAGTTGCTTAAAGTGTAGATCTTTGTCTACTCTGGTCATTAAGAAGTCTGCACTAAAGAAATAATCGTCACCCATAATCCAATCAGCACCAAAGGAAAGTTTTAACTCTCTTGGTAACTCAAAGTTGGGATCTAATAAATCTGCGTATGCAGGTCTAAAACCAGGTTGACCAGGTTGGTAAATGTATTGATCAAATACTGATGTATCAAAACCATCGAACCCTGCGGCCGCTGATAATGGTACGTTAGCATTTTGGATACCGATACCGTCATTACTGAAAGTACCACCCATCCATACATTTGGTCTACCACCTGTAAAGTATCCAGCACCACCCCTGAATCTTACATCACGGAAAGCACCGAAATCGTCTGCGTCATATGTAAAACTTGCTCTTGGTAAGAATACATCTTTACCATCTAGGCTGACATCATTTCTGAAACCATAATAGCCTTCAAGTACTTCGTTGTATCTAGGAGCATCGTCCATTGAGATTTTCTCATAACGTGCACCATATTGTACAGCAAGTCTGTCATTGACGTCCCAAGTATCTTGAACAAAGAAACTGGTTGTTTCAATTTCAAAGAAAGCGGCTCCATCTGCTGGGTTACCACTTGGGGAGTTTCTATAGTCTATGCTATAAGGATTTTTGTTCTCAAAGTCCTCAATACTTGCGTATTCAAGAACACCGTCTGAGTATGCAACAAATCCGTTTGCAACATCTACAGAATTCTTAGCCACACCAGCAACAATTTCGTGTGAACCCATTAAGTATGAAAGTTCAAATTCCATTTCGCTTGATTCTGTTTCTAAGAAGTTGTAGTGTCTAAATGGGTCAGGTCCAACAAGAACTTGTGGTCCTCTGTTACCTTCACCTAGTTCTACGATTGCTCTCATAAAGTCATCGCCACCAACACTTGACTGTGCTGTTTCAACTAGTCTATCACCAACTCTAAAAGTTGTTGATAATCTGTCATTCCAGTCACTGAACAGTTGGAAACTGTCAGCAGTCAGGTCAGTAGTTTTGATGTAGTTACCACTTGTTAGTGCTAACACAGTATTACCGCCACCGTATTCACTTACATTATTATTCTCTGATGTTTGATGTGTGTAAGTTGCTCTGTGTGAGTCATTGATGTTCCAGTCCAATTTAACTAGGCTGTCTTCATCAAGTAATGAATTGTTCATACCTGAAGCCGAACCTGCATCATAGTTATATACTGAACTTGCAATATCAATAATTCTGTTTGCATCTTCTAGACTAACACCATCCACTTCGATTAAAGCACCAGAACCTCCAGCACCATATAAACCAGGTTCCATTTTTTCAAACTTGTCCCAGTTAACGAAGAAGAATAATTTGTCTTCCAATATAGGTCCACCAAAAGTGAAACCTTTTGTGTCTTCATCGAACTCACCAATAGTCACTTTTTGGCCGTCGATCTCGTCACCAACCCAACTATCACCAGTTTGGAATCCATATAAAGATCCTGAAAACTCGTTAGTACCGGATTTGGTAACAACATTAATTACACCCGCTGTTGATCCTGAGTCTCGGACATCATAATCAACTACACTTACAGATACCTGCTCTACGGAGTCTAGAGAAATTGGAGATTTAACACCAGGATATCCACCAAACTCAAGACCGAAGTCATCTGATTGGCCGATACCATCAACACTAAAAGCACTGTATCTGGCGTTAGTTCCAGCAATACTAATACTTTCTGTGTCGTCACCGTTAAAGGAAATACTGTAAACATTTACAAATGGTTGTGTTGCAACAGCGTCTTTAAGATCTCTATTGACACTGGCAATATCACCAATTTGCGATGCGGAGAGTGTGCTTCTTGGTCCTGTAATAAGACCAGAAACGTTTGATGCTTGTCCAACAACAACTACCTCTTCAACTGAGTCTGCACCTCTGAGTACCAAAGATACTCTTTCAGTTTCGCTTAGTTCAAGGTAAACGTTGTCCAACACAGCAGATCCACTTGCACCTGAAACAGTAACTGAGTATGGACCGCCTACACGTAGATTTCGTGCTAGGAATAATCCTTCTTCGTTAGTTGTTTGGGTTGATGCTGAACCTGATGGTTCGTGGACAATGGAGACTGATGCTCCTGATACTACCGCTCCTGAAGTGTTTGTGACTGTACCTCTGATAGCGGAAGTAGTTTCCTGAGCCTGTAACGTTGTCGTCATAAAGACTGTTGCTACGAGCCCAAGGAATAGTTTGCGAATATTCATAACCACTCCTTTTCGCTTTGTGTGTTTACATAAAAAAATCAACTAAGTGTTGATTTTTCAATTATTTGTAAGATTTCTCTTACGCACATATTTACTATAATTTGATAAAAAGGTAGGCGAAAAACGAATAAATTTTAATTAAACATAGTGATAAAGTTAATCGTCTTTAGTAAAATTCTTAGGTTGGAATTCGTCTTTGTCTTTTGTTTTTGATTCTTGTTTTTTGGGTTCGTAATATTCTTTATAGGCTTCTATAATCTGTCTGTATCTGATAATTTGATTTCTCATTTGTACATTGTTTCTCTGTAGTAACTCATAGTCTTCATCAGTTAAACCAAATAGTACTGGATCTATGTTTGCTCGTTTAAGTTCAGCAAATACTTCTTCTTGATTGCCTTCGTTTATAATTTTCCAGTTAATTTGTTCTAACACTACTACTGGAGGGAGTTCTAAGTCTAAAGGTATTCTCTCTACTTCTTTTGTAAAGATTTCTAATGACTTTGTTGTACTACAACCACTAATAAGGAGTATAGTTAGGATTGGCAATATTAGGACATTCAGCATTGATTTCTGACTTCTTAGTTGCATTCTTTTCCTCCTCTGTTAGTGGTGAGCCTTGTGCTATTTCAAAACATCTTGCTCTTTGTTTTTCTCTTTTGCTTTCTATGATCTGTATGCTTTTAGGTTTTGCTACTGCTAAGGCACCAACATCTCTTCTTTCACCTGAAGCATTTACTTTGTTAAACTTTTCGTTAGCAACATTTAAATCTGCATTTAGTTTTTCATTCTTTGCTTGTAAATCTTTGTTTATAGTTTGAATACTATCTATGTCTTTGAGTTGCTGTTCTATAACTGCCTGTTGTGATTCAACTGCACCTTCTAACTTTTCGTTATTAAGTTTTAGTATTTCGTTTTCTGATTTTAAATGTTGAACATACCAAAGGCCGCCACCAGCACCCATTAGCATTATAAAAAAGAATACTAGTTTAATTTGACCCAACATGTGCTTCTACTAATTTAATTAGATCAGCCACAGTTGCTACTTCTAGTATTTTTACTTCATCTAGACTGATGTCTAGTTTTGAGTCTAAAGCAACACTGAGTTCAACTAAGTCAAACTCATCAGCACCTAAATCATCTATTAGGTGTACATTGTCGCTGAAGTCTTTGTCTCCAAAATGTTCTTTAAGAACTTCTAGTACTGTGTCTTTCATTATGATATTCTCGTTACTAATACGTCTTTGTGCGACGGATTATACATCACAACATATTCATCTATGGGTATTGCTTTGACTTCGCCCAGCATAGCATTTAGTTTGCTAAGTTTAACTTTGTCAAAGTCTAGTTTTATGGCACTCTCTTTAATGCCTAATTCTTCCATAACTTCATCTATGTTGCCAAAGTTTACAACTTCAAATGTAGCAATATCCCTGCTACCTCTTATGTGTAGTTTACCATCGTTAATACCTGCTTCTAAGATATTAGATGGTTTTAAAAATTCTAAAATTCTATTTGACTTATCTTGTGCTTCTTCTTCCAAACGTTTTTCTTCTGCTTGTTGTTCTGCTTCTGCCTTTTGTGCTTTCCAATCTTCTGGGTTCATGTAACTTTCCGGATCAATTTGTACGGATAAAATAAAGTTTTCCTGGTTGAAATCTAAATCTTCTTCACTTAATAGTGTTGACAGTTTCCAACCCAACTTGCCTGAAAGTCTTTCTACTTCTTGTATAATACCATTTACACTTTCAAATACATCTGGCGTTCTATCCAATTCCACAAACACCATAAACTTTCCATCTGGATTAGGGTTAGGTGAAACTTCAACATCTCTGATTTTTTGAACACTGTTATTTAAAAAGTGATACAAGTCTTTGCCTGATGAGGATTCGTTTAGATAGAAACCCAACACTAATACATCTTTGGCATCGCCTGTTTTGGGTTCAAATTCATCTATGCTGACTTCTTTGAACATAGTGTTTACTAGATCGTTTTCTCTTAATGCCATTATAGTTCACCCATTTGGTTATTAATTGGAGTTGCTTGGTTATCGTTGTTAAGTTGGACGTCTTCCATATCAACATATTTGTCCTGATCAACTTCAACAACATCACTGGAAAATTCATCTACATATCTTCTAGGCATGTCTATACTTACTACCCAGCATGGTTCTGAATTTGTTTTTGCTTTGTATCTTTGACTGCCATCGGGTCTTACGTCAACATCAACATCGTCAAATGTTTTTACTTTTCTTGGAGTTACTAATGTGTCTTTTTTATAATCAACCAAACAGTCTCTAGCAATTAGTCTTTTGGCACCTTCTGGATCTGGCATGTCTTTGTAAGGGTAAAGTAACTTTACATTTATATAATGTCTATTAAGTGTTGGGCCTTCCAAAACCTCACCCTTTTGCCAATTTTTAAAAGCATATAAGTCTAAACCATCTAAAGTTTTTTCAAACTCCAATAACATATCCAAAAGACTGTTATTCTCTGATATTACTTTAATACTGTCATTTAAAATTTTTGCTGATATAGTCATTAAAAACTCCTGTTACAACTATTTATCAATTTAATAAACATAGTTGTTTTACTAATGAAACACACTACTAAGTAATATATGTAACTATGATTAACAACCATACAAAAAGTTGTAAACACAACACAACGTTCGACCGTGTAGGCCTTGTTGCTTATCACGGTTTTTTTATGGCTACAAGGAGGCAACCATGTCTAGAAAGGCTAGAAAACAACATTATAACAAATACAGAAAACAAAAAGGAGGAGACTATTTGAGAGTAATACAGGGCGGTGCCCTACAAAGACAGAGACAAAAGGAAGTAAACATTGTACCTCGTAACTTCCACCAAGATGACTTGCTTGGTTTATTAGAGGACAAAAATATCAATATAGTGTTTGCTATTGGACCAGCAGGAACGGGCAAGACACTAATCTCAACACTGGTAGGTATCAGATCATTAATGTCAAATAAACTAAACAAACTTGTTGTAACAAGACCAGCAGTTAGTGTAGACGAGCAACACGGTTTTTTACCGGGCACTCTACAAGAAAAAATGGCACCTTGGACACGACCAATATTTGATGTGTTTGAAGATTACTATACACCAGATCAAATAGAATACATGCTAAATGACAATAAAGTTGAAATAGCACCACTGGCATATATGAGAGGTAGAACATTTAAAAACTCTTATATTATTGCAGACGAAATGCAAAATGCCACAGACAACCAAATGAAAATGTTATTAACTAGAATAGGTGAGGGCAGTAAGTTAGTTGTAACGGGTGACTTGAATCAACACGAAAGAGGTTACGAAAGTAATGGATTGAAATGTTTTATGGAGCGATTAGAAACGGCAGATTCAGATAGAATTAAAATGGTTCGTTTTAATAGCAAGGATATAGAACGACATCCAGTTGTAACGGAAGTGTTAAGGCTTTATAAAGAATTATAAGTTATTAATTAGAGTCTTTTTAAGATTTTTATAGGCTTCTATATGGTTTGTTGTGGCTTCTAGATAGATCTTATCGGTTTCAGTTTGTTTAATTTTAGGTGTCCTAGTGGCCATATCTGCTAACAATGGTGTTCGTTCTTTAGGGTCAAACCAATTATGTAAACCTAAAGCATTTCGACATATTATCTCCCAAACATTTATATTGGGTACATATCCTGCTTTCAAAAATTTTGATTTTGTTCTTCTACTTAAAATCTGTGCAGTTTCACTATCCATTTCATCAGTTTCCCATGCATGATATATGGCGGCTTCTCTTTCGTCAGCATTTGGCAGTTTAACTAATTTAACACCAAATTGTTCTGGATTTGCACTCATTTCACTCCAATTTCTTTCGTTACCGGATATTCGATGTAAAGACAACCCTGTCAGTTGAACAGATTCTAAAACTCTTTCGTCTAATAATTTTTGTATAGATTCCCAATAATATTCAATAGGTTCTTTAGGTAGCCCAGCAATAATACCACTCATTTTAAACCAGTGAGGATATTGTTGTGTTACCTCTTTTAGAAATGCAAATGCAGAATCTCTGTCTACGTTTTTTCTTACTGCTTTAGCGGCCTCTGGATGAAAAGTTTCTATACCGTAGAAATGTCCCCAGAAACCAGATTTATCAAACATTTCTAGTTGTTCTGGTTTACGTTGCATTATATCAAATCTAACATAGCCAATAATTTTAGGAACATAATCTAACTCACTTACAGCATTGTATAAATTTTCTACTTTTAAATCGTCTTCGTTAAATGTATCATCGCTGATACTAAAATTAGTAATGCCGTATTTTGATTTTGCTGTTTGCATCATTTCTGCAATTTTATGTGGACAGGCATCATTGACATTTTTAGCCGCTCTAAATTCAAAATGACAAAATGTGCAATTAAATTTACACCCTAATCGCGTTTCAAACGGAATAACATCAGTACTCATTAAACAATAATCTTCATATAATGTTGGTACTACAGGCTCTTCTACAGGCTGTGTTGCTTTTGTTTCTATGAACAAAACATCTTCTTGTTCTTTTATGTATGCTTCTTCTGTACTAATAGTTTCGCCTTTAAGATTTTTTTCAAACAAATGTAGGCTCCTACCTCTATAACATTGAATTGGTAAGTTTTGTACACCAGCAGATTTCATTTGTTGTACATCAATTCTAGGGCCACCTATAACATATTCTAAATTTGGAATTTGTTTTTTTAATTCAGTTATTATAGGATCTATAAAATTTTTAAAGTCAAAATCTGCTAAGAACAATTTAGTAATTGCAATTAGAGGAGTTTTAACATTTTTCTTATCTATCCATTTAACAACATATTCTGCTAATTCTTCAGTGTCCCAGAACTGGCAATAATCTATTAGTGTTGCTTCTTTTCCATTCCTTATACATGTATCATGTAAAGCCATACCTGCTAATGATCGCAGAATACTTAATGACATACCATCGTGAATATGATCTTTTACTTGTTTAAGATAATTTAGATTTGTAAATTCTAGAATTATTACTGAGTCATTGTTTAACTGCATGTCAGTATTTATAATGGCAGAAACTATTGGCTGTTTAATTGTAGTTCGATTAGTGTGGCCGCTAGATTTATTTCAGGGTCAGCACAGAGACTACTTTTAGCCATGCCATTTCTTATAATAACTATTGCTTGGTCTTGTTGGATATCAGTTGTGCCCCACAAGTCTAGATTACGATACATAAATTTGTATATGTCATCATACTCTTCTGGTCTTGCTTGACTACAAATCATAGTTCTTGCTTCTTTGTAATTGCCTGCCTTAAACAATTCTATAGCACTCAACATCCAGTCGCTTTGTGCTTGGTCACCAACCTGTGGCTTCTGTAAGACGCCCTCTACCACATTCTGTTGGACTAAGTTAATACTTTTACGCAAGTCAGGATAACTTGCTTGTACATAAGTGTCTAGTGTGTCTAAGTCTACTTCCACACCCTCGTCAATACAAATCTGTGCTATCCTGGCAGTAAACTCTGTAACATCCAATTTCTCAATGTGAAAGCCTTGACATCTGCTGTGCAGTGCAGGAATAATACGTTGTGGATAGTTGCATGTTAATATAAATCTGCAACTCGTGTGATATGTTTCCATTATACCACGTAGTGCGGCCTGTCCATTAGGTGTTATGTAATCTGCCTCATCCAGCAACACATATTTTAAATCACCAAAAGGCATTGTACTACTAAAGTTTGTTATTTTATTTCTGATAGTATCAACATTGTTTTCATTACTGGCATTTATTTCCAGTATATCCATGTTATCTACTTCAAGTTCCTGTAGTAAAACTTTTGCAAGTGTTGTCTTACCTGTACCAGGTGCACCACTGAATAACAAATGCGGCAAAGCACCTTCGC
>Ga0255772_10003487_pt1 | contig 15044 bp, 18 predicted proteins | sample 071ome_34_FD_179970 | JGI IMG/M metagenome (GOLD analysis project Ga0255772, IMG submission 179970) | Coastal salt marsh microbial communities from the Groves Creek Marsh, Skidaway Island, Georgia - 071411BT metaG (version 2) | ecosystem: Environmental > Aquatic > Marine > Intertidal zone >...
ATTGGCCAGTACCACCAGGAGAATCAAATGGCAGTTAAGATATACGGTTCTAATCGTATTGATTTAGATGGCAACAATGAAACATTCAGTATACGTGCCACGGCTGATGATGAGTTGAATTTTTACAAAGGTGCAAGCACAAAATTAATGGGAATGGATGCAAGTGGATTTGAGAGTAAGCCGAATATTCCTGCTTTTATGGCACATGGCAATGATGGATCAGAGAGTGTTGATGCTGGTCAGGAGTTTCCAATTAATGCAACATCAACAAATATAGGTAATCATTATAATATAAGCACATATAGATTTACGGCTCCAGTTGCCGGTTTTTATTCTTTTCAATATGGTCTTTATTGTTACGAAGGCGCACAACAAGTAACAATAAAAAAAAACGGTCTAGACTGGCAACCAACTGATACTATGGGTATTATTTCTGTAGAAGCTAATAGATTAAACAGTGGCGCAATCTCAATGTCATTGGAAGTAGGTGATTATGTAAGTTTTGGTTTTAGAGATGGGTTTAGTGGTAATGTGTATATGAATCACACTTGGCTATCGGGCTTTTTAGTTGGTTAATTAAAAGTATGAACCTCCGAACAAAACTACATCAAGATTACTTATTATTAAAAAGTTTATTCACTAAAGAGGAACTGTTCAGTTCTAAATTCATTTTAATTTTTATCAACATTCTTTTATTTCCTACCACATTTGCCGCACTTGCATATTATTTAATTGATAAATAATTAATAATACAATTACAATTCAATTAATAAGTTATTAAGGTTATGGGCAACATCATTCAGCATCTTAGAGGATCAGTTGTAGACCACTCTACATACACTGGCAAAAAAGGTGAAATCTCACTTGTTACTGATGCATCAGAAGCCAGAATTCCAACAGGTGAAATACGTATACATGATGATTCAACACCTGGTGGACTTCCAATTGTTTTAGGAACAACTACAAATCCGTTGACAAGCAACATAGTTTTGGGTTCTGGTGTAGGAATCAATTTTCATAATTATGGAACTGGTGTAGACAGCAATCTCCTGGATGACTATGAGGAAGGGACTTGGACTCCGACAGTCGCTTGGCAATCAGGTTCTCCAACATATACATCATCAGGGCGATATACAAAAATCGGAAGGATTGTTTATATACAAATTACAATAAATGTAACTTCTTCTGGAGGAACTGGTATAGTACGAGTTACAAACTTGCCATTTCTCACCATATATCCAATCCAAGCTGGCTCTGGAGCAGAAAGATGGAACACAGGAAAAGGGTTAGTTGTTTGGACAAGTATTAGTGATTACAACATATACATGAGATATTATGATTATACAAATGTTGGAGATACAAACGGAGATGTAATGATCGTTTCTGCTGTCTATGAAACACCAACTTAATTATTTCAAGAATCTATCTATTTGAGACGGACAACACAGGAGACAAATAATGCCACTAACAAAACAAACAGTAACAAAAAAAATACATTAAAGAATAAAATATGCCAGGAATATTAATACTTGATGAGTTACAATCTGCAACTGAAGGCGGTGGAATCAAACTGAAAGATCCATTGCAAACACAAGATGGTACTCCATTATTGAGTCCATCTGGTGAAGTAAGTATTAATTTTGATAATTTGGCAAATAACACTATACACATGAATAAGCTGAATATTCCTGATGATGGAATGACTGGTGATAAAATTCATGGCGGAATAATTAGTGGGTTTCAAAGTACTGGTATTACAGATAGCTCATCTAATACAGTCATAACAGTACATTCTAATGAAAATGTAGGGATAGGAACAAGTTCGCCTAGTGCAAAACTTCAAGTTGTAGGCAATACAAACACTGATGTTGCTTTAATTGGAACATTAGGGACAAGATTAACCATACAGCCAGATGATACTATTGGTGAAGTAAAGTTCAAAGTTGAAGACCCGAGTGGTAATAGTTACCATAAGTTTATGTCGTTTCACACGGAAGGCGGTTCTGGTACAACAGAACGAATGCGCATTGACCCCAGTGGGAATGTTGGGATTGGGACGGATGATCCGTACTCAGAACTTACTGTTGCCGGATCAAATTCTTCCACACAAGTTTATAAAGAAGATCCAGTGATTCTTTTGTCTAAATCATCTGGAACAAGAGTATTAGATGAAGGGCCATCCATTGGATTTAACTCTGGAACTAGTTTTCTCTATGGCGCAATCAAAGGAGCGGCAGAATCCTCTGCGGCTGAATTTTCAGGGTATTTATCATTTTATACAACTGGAGTAACTTCATACCATTTGGAACAAATGCGCATCGACTCCAGCGGCAACGTTGGGATTGGTACGATTAGTCCTACTGAAAAATTAACAGTTTCTGGAAATATCACAGCAAGTGGAGATGTCACTAGCACTTCAGATGTAAGAGTTAAAACTGACATTACACCTATTACAGGTGCCTTGGATATAGTAAATAAATTAGAAGGTAAACGATTTAATAAATTTAATAAACCAGGTATAGGATTTATAGCACAAGAGTTAGAGCAATACATGCCAGAACTTGTACATACTGCTAATGATGAGGTAGGTACAAAGTCAGTAAACTATGCTAATATGGTAGCATTATTGGTAGAAGCAATCAAAGAACAGCAAGTTACTATTAATAAATTAGAAAGTAAATTAAATGGCAACTAAATTAACTTCGACTGGTGTAGTTATTGATAATGTAACACAAGCTACTATTCCTTCAACTACAAATACTGATAGAGGTTCCTACCTTGCATCAGATGGTAGTGGTGGTTCTTTTTGGAGTTATCCAGGTGCTACTGCAGATGTAAATACAATTGATAATTCTCAATGGTTGTATAGAACAATTTACACGCACGGATTTCTCGCAGCAGGATATAAAGGTTCTAATCCCTGGCGTAGTGTTAATAAGACCTGGCATCCAACCGAAGTTACTATGTATTGTGGAGAACAAATAGCATATACGCAAGGATACACAAATGGATGTTGGAGTGATTATAATGCATATATTGTTGCAGGTGCTGGATTTAATGCCGCTACTTCAATAGTTTGCTCATACAATTTATACAATGGCTCTATTAGAACTTTTACTGCTGATGGATTTTCTTCTACAGGTGTTCCTTATGGCTATGTTGGAAATGATCCAAAAAATGAAGGTGTAGAGTATGGTACTGCTGGTTATGGAGGTGATGTTGGTGGTATGGCAATGAGTGCATCAAAGGTTGATCCTCCTGCAACTCAGGACATCGTAAACCAAGCAGGTTACATTACCGGCGGAGGAGACAGTAGTAATCAAAAGTTACATTTTCCAACCGAAATCATGTATGTCACTACAGCAGCACCGTATACAGATCGTGGTGATGCAAGTTATGGTCAAACAATAATGTGGGCGCATTTTGCTGGTACATCATATGCATATATGACATTTAGCAATGACACTTGGACAACAGGAGGATGGGGAGGATGGAACAGAGATTATCAAGGTAAAATGATGGGTTCAAAGCACGGATACTTTTATAGCGACACTGGTAGTAATGTAACATTAGGAAAGGCAAAAGTAAATCAATCAACTGGAGCCACATTGAGTACATTCAATAAAGTCCGTGCATATGGAGAAGCTAATAATCAAGACGGACAAGATAATGGATACGTCATGGGGCATTATGACGGCCAACAAAATAATCATACAATAAGACAATCTTATAGTTCAGATTCAGAAGTTACTCTTGGAGCAGCAGCCATGCCAAAAGGCCATTACGGTCAATCATCCGGCGCTTGCTCAACAGGTGCAGCAACCATAGCAATTTTAAAAGCAATGTAAAAATGGCAGCAAAAATAACATCAACAGGAATAATAGTAGATAATGTAAATCAAGCTAAAATTCCTGCAACTGCTTCAGCTAACATGGGTTCGTATTTAGTATCTGACGGTGAAGGAGGTGCTTATTGGTCTTATATCGGAAGCACTGCATCGGCTGCAACTGTAGATAATAATCAGTGGAGATATAGAAGTATATATACTCACGGATTTGTTGCCGCTGGATATAAAGGTTCTAATCCCTGGCGTAGTGTTAATAAGACCTGGCATCCAACTGATGTAACTATGTATTGTGGAGAACAAATAGCATATACACAATCATATACAAATGGACACTGGAGTGATTATAATGCATATATTGTAGCAAATGGTGGTCATAGTGCTCAAGGTTCAATAGTTTGTAGTTATAATTTATACAATGGCTCTATTAGAACTTTCACTGCAGATGGCTGGGCATCTAGTGGAATCACATATGGTTATGTTGGAAATGACCCAAAAAATGAAGGATTGGAATATGGTACTGCTGGTTATGGAGGTGATGTTGGTGGTATGCGTATGAACACAACGCATTATGATGCACCGTCTACGCAGGATATAAAAGGACAAAGTGGATGGATAAATGGCGGAGGAAGCACACAGTCAGAACGATTACATTATCCTACTGAGGTGATGTATTCCGGATGGGACAGTTCGTACTCAAACGGTGGTGATGCGGCAGGGGGAGAATTAAAAGGTTGGTTTGCTTGGGCTGCAAATTATGGATATATTACTTGGTCAAACAGTACTTGGACAAACGGAGGTTGGGGCGGCTGGGCTAAAGACCAGCATACTAAATGTCAAGGTACAAAATGGGGGCATCATTATATCGGCACGGGAACAAACGTTTCTGCTCAAAAAGCAAAATTTAGCGACTCTACTGGAGCCACATTGAGTACATATAACAAAGTACGTAGTTATGGAGAAGAAAATGTAGAAGATGGTCAAGATTGGGGATATATTCTTGGGCATTTTGACGGACAACAAAACAATCATACAATAAAACAAACACACAGCACAGATTCAGAAATTACTCTTGGAGCAGCAGCCATGCCAAAAGGCCATTACGGTACTAGTTCAGGTGCTTGCTCAACAGGTGCAGCAACAATTGCTGTGCAATATGCACTTTAAGGATTTATATGAAATACATTATTTGTAAAACAGAACCAATGAGGCCTTATTTTCAGCAAGGTGCAGCCGATCCTACTTTGTATTGTAGAGATTTATATACATTATTTGATATTAGTTGTATAGAAATAGCCGAACCATTATTTGATACCATTTATCCTTTAATTCCAATAGGATATGAAGAAGTTACTGAAAATGAAGCAAAGTATGGTAGTAACTTTTTTTCAGAAGTAAGAGATACTGTTAAGATATTGAATCCTGAATCATTGATGGCGGAAACAATTGCAATGCCTGAAAGTGAGAAAATTGAATTTACATTAACAGATGAAATAAAAGGATATGTAAGAAATTTCATGTTTAAATTTGCTAAAGAAATAATTGATAATGAATATAATTTTAGATTTCACAGATTACGCAACACAACAGAACTAGAACAAGCAAGTTGGGAAATACAAAAACATGAAGCAAGGGAGTGGCTAACTTATGGTGATTCTGACCCTAATCATATCACTCCTTTTTTAGATTATCTTGCACAAGAAAGAGGATTAGATAAAACTGCATTATCAAATAAAATTTTAGAAAAGGCAGAAGAATATGCCGATAAATTGTCAACCGAATTAGTCAAATATCAGTTATTATTAAAAGAATTTGAAAATGCAACAACAATTTGGGATATAAATATACAATATGAAAAATATTTTGGTATTATGGTTCCTGCATTTCAGTCTGCTGCTTTAGGTTGGCAAGACGACACAGGTACTAGAATTTTCTTTGCAGAAAATGAAGAAAGTGTTGAAACAAAATATATTGACATAAATAACCCTTATTTTGGTAATAAATTAAATTTTTAATGAGTAAAAATGAATGAAATTAAGTTGTATTCCGATTTTGAAAGTAATCTTCAATTAAATGATTTAGATAAAAAAATTTTAGAAGGTGCTTTAAATTTAAATAGTGGTCAATCCAAATATCAATCAGAACAATTTGTAGCAAATAGTCAATTAACTCCTTATAGAATGATTAAACAATGTTTATTGGAATTAGAAGCAAGACATCATTCTTATTTTAACATTACAAACAAATTAAAAAGAAAAAAAATAGAAGTTAAAATAGCTAAAAGAAAAATTTCAGAAACTACAGATGATTTGGAAAAAGAATTAATACTTGTAGACATAGAAGATATGGAACATGATATTGATATCTGGACTAAAAAAATTAAACAAGCAGAAGAAGAAATAGAAATTTATTTAAATATGGTTAAAAAAATTGCCGATAATAATAATGAATTATTAGAAAAATCGTTTACATATGATCATGAGGAAGAAAGAAAATACTGGATAACAAGAATGGCGAAACAAGCTGCAATGGACATGATTGCTTATGGAAGAATTGGTAGCGGTAACATGGATAGTATTGCAATGATGCCAGAAGATGACCAAGTGATGACGTTAGCTACAACAATTCAATATAATGAAAGATTGACAAAGGCTTTAACACAAATTAGTAAATCTGTTAGCCAAGGACTATTAGAAAATACAGAAAATTTACCCAAATATGATGTACCTGCAATTACAGATAAACTATTGATTGGAGATTTATTAAGTGAAGATATTCAGCATACCTCTCAACCCAAAATTGAACCAGAATCAATTTAACATATTCGTAAATTTTTTAAAAGAACATAAAAATTTAATATACGATGTATATTTTACCTCACGTATTGCACCTTTTTTACAAGATGCTATGGGTGATGTATTTGTAAATGAAAACATAGATTTAATTGAGAATGCTTTAATTATTCAAGAAAACTTCGATATTCCTATTTCCGCAACTTTTAATAATATATTAGTTAGACCTGATCAAAATAATTTAGATTTATGGTTGAAAAACTTTGAGCCGTTTTATGAAAAAGGAATACATAGTGCTACTATACCACATACGCATTGGGTAATGACAGGACAAATTCAAAAACATTTCCCAAAACTATTAATTAAAAATACTATTCTAAGAGAACTTAACACTGCATCTGATGTAGCAAAACAAGCTGAAGCTGGATTTCATTATATCAATATAGACCGTGATTTAATGAGAGATTTAGATACTCTCAAAAAAATTAAAAGAGTAAAAGAAAAATATGGTATTAAGATTGCTCTTCTTGCTAATGAAGGTTGTCTTGGAGGATGTCCTTTGATGCCAGAACATTTTCAATTTAACAATACTAGAACAAATACTCCACAATATTTTACAGACCCTATCAGCAGGATTAGTTGCCTGAAATGGGATTTGGATGACCCTGCCACTTCTTTAAAATCTGCTAATATTCCACCTTGGAAAGAAGATTGGGATGAATTATTAGAATATGTTGATATATTTAAAATGCATGGAAGAGAATCATTAGACCAGATGTCAAGTACAATGAGTATCATCCATCGCTATAAAAATAATGATGAAATATTATTTGATGATTTTAATTCTTATATTGAACATAATAATTTAAAAGGAAATCCTATCAATGCTTGGAGAAAATTTATAAAGAATTGTAAGTTTGATTGTTGGGATTGTAATCGTTGTGATAAATTATATGAAGCAAAGAATGGTAAGCATCAAGAAACTTTTGAACAATTTATAGCAGAATCAATATGTACGGCATACCTGGATTGACTTCACCAAAAGTACAAAGTTTTATTAATAGTATGTGCAGTCAAGCAGATACATATCTAGAGATAGGATGTTATCTAGGCGCTACTGCTTGTGCTGCATTGAACAATAATAAATTGAATGCATACTTTGTAGACACTTGGGATGAAGACATAAAACCATATCGTGATGATATACAATTACCTAAAAATAACAAAGAATTATTTAAAGAAAACATACGAAAATTTAAAGGTGAAAATAACGTAAACATTTTTCATTGTGATATGTTTGATGTAGATTTAAGTAAAATTAAACCGATTGATATATTCTTTTATGATGGACCTCACGGTGAAGATACTATATTTAAAGTCTTTCAATATTATTATCCTGTATTGTCAGATACTTGTTTAGTGATTGTAGATGATGCTAATTTTTTAGGGGTAATTTCTAGTGTTAATAATGCATTATTTAATTTGAATTTTACAATAATTTATAGTAGAATAATTAATAACATGTTAGAGGATAAGAATTCATGGTGGAATGGACTTTATATAATTTATCTTAAAAAAGGTAGTTAAAAAATGGACCTATCATTAATTTATTCGGGACAAATTTATTTAATTTTAATTGCATTTGTAATGATGATTGCTGGTTGGAGTTTACTTGTTGTTGGCACTTCATATTTTTTAATATAAATAATAGTATAAATTTAAATTAGAAAAATTAAATACACATTTTGATAATAACTAATTAATATCAATTTAAAATGCCCTACATCGGTTCAGCAATCAAAAATGTAAACACACGTTCTGCAATTGATCACCAACAATTTCTTGGTTCAACTGCAGATACAATAACCAATCCTGGATACTATACATTCTATGTGAATTATTCACCGGGAAATGTTACAGTAATCGTTGCTGGTTCTCACATCAGTCATACTGACTATATTGCAACAAATGGAACTGATGTTCGTATTTCAAATTCAGCAGTTACAATCAATGCTAACGATGCTGTAGAAATCACAGGGTATAATATACCAACAAGTCAGGTTTTAGAACGTTCAGATGTGAATATCACCGGTGGTAAAATTTCTGGAATAGAACCACTTGCAATTGCAGATGGTGGTACTGGATTAACATCACTAGGTACTGCTGGACAAATGTTAAAAGTAAATAATGGGGGTACTGCTCTTGAATTTGCTGCTCCATCAGTGTCAGTTGATGATGTCACTGGTACACTTCCTGTATCAAAAGGTGGTACTGGATTAACATCACTAGGTACTGCTGGACAGCTTTTACGTGTAAATAGTGGTGCAACAGGATTAGAGTTTGCCACTGTAAGTACCGGCGGCGGTGGTGGCGGTGATGAAATTGGTTGGACTCATTTAGCAACATTTACTGCCAGTAATGCAGGACAACAGAACCATTACCTGCCAAATGTATCTGGATGGAATACAACCCATACAGATATGTATATAATAGTTGAATATTTCCAGCCTTCGGTCACAGCAGGTTTTTATTTAGATTTGCAATACAGCAATTCTTCTGGTTCTAGCAGTAGCCATTATTACATGCTCAATTATGATCTGCGAGGCAGTGGAATAAATTTTACAGCAGGAAATGGTACGCAAGACGGATGGCGTTTTAAAATGTCAGGATGGGAAATAGGAACCAGTACCGCAATTGGAAGAGGTAAACCACCATGTCAAGGTTGGATTTGGTTTTCTAACCTACACAATTCGTCAACTGGAGCATCAGTTAAAGGTCATTTTGTAGGAACTTCTGAATGGGGAGTACCGTTTGAACATTCTTTTGGAGGCATGAGCTATGCAGGACAGAATGGTGCATGGCAGTTAGATTGGTTAAAACCGGTTGCAAGAGATTCATCATATACTACACAAAATGGCAGTTGGAAAATGAATGTTTATCTAAGAGGTTAAAATGAGTGTAATAAAGTTTGGAAATGGACAAACTGTACGTTATGAGTCACCGGAATATATAGAAGGTCAAGAGATTGTAGAAAATGATCCAGAAATCACTGCTAATATTAAAGCTTGGAGGAATCATTTACTTGCTGAAACTGATTTTTATATGGTTACTGATTCTCCATTGTCTGCAGATGCTAAACAACAAATGGTAAATTACAGACAAGCACTACGTGATTTAGATTATAATGATCATTCGCTAATTGATTTCACGAATGCCAATTGGCCTAGTAAACCACAAGTATAAAGGAATTTAAATGTCTTATATAGGAAACCAACCTGCACAATATGCAACTGAATTTAGAGAGAATTTTACAGCTACAGCAGGACAAACTGCACTTACAACATTAGGTTATAATCCTAATGCAGTTGAAGTATATCTAAACGGAGTTTTACTTGATTCAAGTGATTATACATTAGAGGACAACGATGTAACAATAAAGAAAATAGGATAGAATGGCAAACCGAGGAAGTGCTTCTAAAAGATTTTCTAAACTCATCAGATACTTCAATTTTCAGCAAAGAACTGTTGTAGATCCTGTTACACAACAAGAAACGATTGAAGAGGTACCTGTATTAGAAAATGTTTCTTTGGAGGCCTCAACAGATGTCACTGTTTCTGGAAAACAAGTTGTTACTACAGCAAATAATAGCATCTCAGCAGAATCTCTAACTATAGATACTGCAGAAGTAACATATAATGATTCTGATAGTTCATTACATGTAAATGGAAATGCTTTAGCATTTAAATCTGATATAGGTAATAATGCGTTTCCGTCAGGCACCAAAATGTTGTTTCAGCAAACATCTGCACCAACTGGATGGACAAAAGACACAACTCACAACAACAAAGCGTTGAGAGTCACTTCCGGAACGGTAGGGACTGGAGGTAATGTACCCTTTAGCACCGTATTTGGAATAACGGCAACGAACAATCACACGTTGACCGCCGCACAGATGCCATCACATACTCACAACACTAATAATACTGGCGCACATACTCACAGCACCAGTGCTACTGGTGCACACAGTCACTCCGTAAAGATTTCAGAGTCGAATTACAATGGTGCATTAGCACCTTCTGTAATGGACAGAAACGGATATTTGTCTGCTGGAATTCGTTCTAATTATAGTGCTGGAGGCATCACTACTTGGACAAATAACGGATCGCTAAACGACAACAGTAATCATAGCCACAACACGAACAATGCTGGCGCACATAGTCACTCCATGAACAATGCTGGTTCTGGTGGTGCTCACAGTCACGGCATTGATTTACGGGTTCATTATGTCGATGTAATTATTGCAACAAAAGACTGAGGTAAAAAATGCAAGTAACGATTATTAAATCGGACAATTTCGTCTCAATTGACGGAGTTCAAAAAGAGATGGATTTGTCCTTCTTACCGGATGATTTTCATGCCCTTCAATTTGACGGGAGCAAGGGATCGGTTGAATCCTCCGACATTGACAAATGCGAAAAATTTGATGCGATTACAAATTGGTCGGGCTGGAGTGAATTTGACGCAAAGGCAAAAGCCGCAAAAAATGCACCTACAGCCGCAGATTTTGATGAGAATATACCGGAAGAAGATATGTTCCTTTCTTCTGATTCAGAATCAGAACCGGACGATCCTCCGGAACCTTTGGTTTTTGATGATGCTCAGATGTTGAACATTATTCGATCGGAACGAGGTTCCCGTTTATTGTCCAGTGACATTGAAATCATCAAACTCGTTGAAGCTGGGCAAGGTATTCCGGACGACATCAAAAGGTATCGACAAGAATTGAGAGACGTTCCAAACAAAATCGAAAACGGTCAATTACCGAAACCCGTTTGGAATGCAGAGGAGCAAGTTGTCGAGTTTAATTCGTGGCCCGTTTCTCCATGACGGGACTGCCTAAAACGGAGACTTTCATTGAGGAATATTTCATTGATGAAAGTCTTTGCCATGAGATCACCGAATACTTTGAAAAGCGAACGGATCTTCAAAGACAGGGAACTCTTGGAGATTCTCAGATTGATTCATCTCGCAAGGCATCGACGGATATGACTTTGGATGACTGCGAGGAATACTTTCATTTGTATTTCGGGGCAATTTATCCGTTTTTTAGAGACTACGTTCAAAAGTACAGAATAGACAATTCTGCAGAATTCCAAATGAGTTTCTTTGAAGGGACAAATATTCAAAAATATTTGCCAAATCAAGGATATTTTAAAGAACATCATGAAAGAGCAAATATTGACTTGGTTCGATTAAGTCGAGAACTTGTCTTCATGACTTATTTGAACACAATCAAGGATTTCTCAGAAAATCAAGGAGCAACCGTCTTCCCTTTTCAAAATCAATTTGTCCGCCCAGAGATAGGTAAAACTTTAATTTGGCCGGCTGGTTTTACGCATCGGCATTACGGGATCACTCATCAATCTGAAACAAAATATATCGTCACGGGTTGGCGGCATTTAATAATTGAACAATGAAAATAAAACCGGAAAGAAACTGCCCATTAAATAAATTTAAACCATGCAAGGGGTTGGACTGTTCTTGGTTCATTCAAGTGCGAGGAACAAACCCAAACACGGGCGAGGAGGTCGATGAATGGGGATGTGCAGTAGCATGGTTGCCCATTTTATCAATAGAAAATTCTCAAATGCAAAGACAAACAGGCGCCGCAATAGAATCTTTTCGTAATGAGGTGGTTAAATCAAATGAACAATATATACAAGATTTAAATAAAAAACTTTTAGAGTAATTCATATGCCATTCATAGGAAATCAACCAACACAAGAAAGAATACAAGATCATCGTTCATATACAGGTGATGGTGTGCGAACTGCATTTGGTGTTCAATATGAAGGAAGTGCGGTACTTGTATTTCAAAATGGTATTAAATTAAAGGAAACAGAAGATTACACCACGAATGACCTTGGTACATATGTTACAATAGTAACTGCTCCAGCAGCAAATGATGTTATTGACTTATATGGAACAAGTGAAATCACAGACCTATCACGTTCTACATATGCTAAAGAAACATTCACTGCAGCAAGATATCAAACAAATTTTCAACTACACAATCCAATTTCACCAACAGAAAGAATCAATGTCTATGTGAATGGATTGAGACTTTCTGAAGTCGATTTTAATATTGACTATATAAACAAGTTAATTACAATTACAGAAAGAGATACTGATGATATTGTAATGGTTGAAGTTATCTCTCCTGGATTTCGTAGTTCAATGCACAATGCCAAAAATGAAAAGGCATATCATCCAATGTTTGCAACACCAGATGAGATAAATAGTGATATAGTTATACCTGCAGGAGAAAACGCAATGCTAGTTGGTCCAGTCACTCTGAATGGTGTTATCACTCTTAATGGAACTCTTACCGTAGTTTAAATTTTAAATGGCAAGCATACTCAAAATTGATGTCTTACAAGAAAGATATGCAAACACAGGCATATTATTATCTGGTCAAATAAATGGACCTCTTGGTGAGATTATTACTAGAGAAGGTAGACTAAAACTACCAAATGAATTTGCCGCAAACTCTCTCAACATCGCAAATGCTTTTGCAGCAAACACAATAACGGCTAATTTATATTCAGGTATCACTCTGAATATGATTGAAAATGTAGCCGCTACTGCAAATGCAAATCAAGTTCTCACCGCAGATGGTTCTGGAAACTTCTTCTTCGCTGATGCTGCAACTGAACTAAAAGAACTGACAGATGTCAATTCAACCGCAACCGCAAATCAAGTTCTCACTGCAGATGGTTCTGGTAATTTCTTCTTTGCTGATGCTGCAACCGAACTAAAAGAACTCACTGATGTCAATTCGACTGCAACCGCAAATCAAGTTCTAACTGCAGATGGAACAGGAAACTTTTTCTTTGCTGATGCCGCAACTGAACTAAAAGAACTGACAGATGTCAATTCAACCGCAACAGCAAACCAAGTTCTCACTGCAGATGGAACAGGTAGTTTCTTCTTTGCTGCCGCTAGTGATCCAATCACAGTACAAAAAACAAACACCACAAATGCGATACTATCAACAGTAACAAATGTAAATGATTTTAGATTCGATAGTGATAGTGGTTTTGATGTGGTGGATTTGGGTTCAGGTGCTGTAAAAATCCAGATGAACTCAACTTTCAAAACATGGAAAGTTGATGGTCAAGAAGACCTCATAGCAACTGGATTGGATACAATACAATTAGTTGCTGGTGATGGTATTACATTAACCACAAATGCGAATTCAACTCCTTATAAAACTATTTCTTTTTCAGTTAATTCTGATGATTTAATTATATCACAGTACATACAAGAATTTTATCAGTTTACATCATCTGGAGAAATCAACTATACATTTAATTCTGAGCCATTAAAATCATCATATAAAGTAGACATTTATTTAAATGGATTAAGACTATTAATTGATGATGATTATACAATAAATCATGCAAATAATTTAATAACTTTCGCAAATGCGTTTCAAATAAATGATAAATTAAGCATAGATGTATTTACTAAACCTACTTCATATTTTACATATAAAGAAGTTGCTGTTGGTGGTGAATTATCTATTACCTATCCGTTTACAATTGATTCAAATTATATTTCTGGAATATATCAAAATGGATTACGTTTACCTCAAGAGTTATACACTGTAGATTTATTGAATGACAAAGTTGATTTTGTAAATTCTCTTAGTGCAAATGATGTAGTCGAATTTGATTTTTATAAGATTAATTTAATTTATGATAATGAAACATTTGCAATTGCAAACTCACAAAATTCAGTAACTTTAACTAACAATATAGTTGAAAATGAAAATTATTTAAATGTTTATGTAAATGGTGTACGCTTTTCTACAAACGAATATAGTGTAGACTATTCTAATAATGAGATTATTTTTGATTATAATTTAAATGCAAACACAGTTGTCACAGTTGATATACTTGAAGAAACATCCATTTTTAAATTTGCACAATTTGCTAATCCAGTATTAAGTGAAACCCAATTAAATTCAACCACAACAATAGATGGCACATTAAATGTAAATGCAGATACCAATATAACCGGAAACACTTCAATTAGTGGAGATTCATTTACTATTGATTCAAATACTAATGTAGTGATTGAAGGTACTGCAACATTAAAAAATATAACTGCCAATAATATTACCGCAAATACATATTCTGGCATTTATCTTAATATGTTAGAAAATGTGAATGCTACTGCTAATACAGACCAAGTTCTAACTGCAGATGGTGCTGGAAACTTCTACTTTGCGAATGCTGCTACTGAACTAAAAGAACTGACTGATGTCAATTCAACTGCAACCGCTAATCAAGTTCTCACTGCAGATGGTTCTGGTAATTTTTTCTTTGCAAACAATGCGGCA
>Ga0255772_10003488_pt1 | contig 15044 bp, 20 predicted proteins | sample 071ome_34_FD_179970 | JGI IMG/M metagenome (GOLD analysis project Ga0255772, IMG submission 179970) | Coastal salt marsh microbial communities from the Groves Creek Marsh, Skidaway Island, Georgia - 071411BT metaG (version 2) | ecosystem: Environmental > Aquatic > Marine > Intertidal zone >...
GTTCAGATTTTCAATCTGAGCATCTGAAAAGCTGTTGATGGCCTCCGATAGCTTGAACGCTTCCTGGGAGCTGTAGGAAAGTTCTGCAGCGTTCACCGCTTGAGCAAACGCTTTGCAGATCCTTGTGTTTGGGACTGTCATTCGAACAATGCACGCCAAAGCGCGTTAACGATGTGGTCTCTTACTGGTTCGTTCTCCGTGTCCCTCACCGTTAACCGGCAAGTTTCGGAAAACTGCGGTGAGCGATGCGCCAGAACAATTTGCTCTGGCGTCATGCGCATCACCGTCCGTTCAAAGGAAAGACGGAGCCTGTCAGGCATGGATTAACTCTCGAGATGGAATTTCGATGTGTTCGGCAAGTTCCCGCCAGTTCACATCGTCAACCGCTGACTGCAATAGGTCTGTCAACAGTCCGCAGGAAATGTCTTCCTGGGACGTTAGCTCTTCTATAAAATCCTTAAAAACGGATTCAATAGAGTGCAGGTCCCATTCCTCACAGTCAGAGTCGTTAATCCATGCTTGGACATCGTTACCCAGCCAGAGGTTAACTAGCCAAGTGCTGTGATTAGTCCAGCCATTGTACTTGTCGCGATCCATAAGAAAAAACCCGGCTTAATTGCCGGGTGATTAACTGCATCAGAAAAGGATTATCCAGGCTGAAAGGATAACAACAGCGAGCACTAGGACTCGCTGCTGATCCCTAAGCTTGGCAATCTCCACCGCTTGACCATCGGTCAGCTCGAGCGCTGATCCAATGATTTCATCTTTGCTGGAACGTTCAGTAATCACCACGCTGCGACCCTCACCACGTTGCGAGATTGTGCCCCGCTGTGCTGGTTCGGTGTCTCAGCAAGCGATTGAACGCCCATAAAAGCCAAGCATCCCACTGACGCATAAAGCGCCAGACAACTAAAAAAGGTTCTCATTGGAACTCTCATAGGTTGGTTTTCGTTTGTATTGGCTGCAGCCGTTGAAAATCGCCGATTCAGGGCAGTTTGCAGACTCGAGCGGAAGGGCTGAATCTGGAAACGTTGCAGAAGCGGGAATTTGCTGCAAGCCTCTTCAGTTGTCGAGTTGCGACCCTTGCGAGTCACCTAGAAGACCAGGCGGTGTGCGGCCACTTGTTCTCCTATCCGATATTGTACCAAATTTTTGGGCAAATTGCCAGCCTGGAAAATTCAAGGCTAGGAGATCAGGCAGGATGAGTGCTCGAAGGAGCGACGGGGGGAGGGGTTGCAAATCAGTACGCCTGTATCACTTCCCGGGGAACCTGCATATATATCTGCTGATAAGCGATTGCATGAAAAAAGCGCCTGCTTGCGGGCAGACGCTTGAGTGACGGGGGTGGGGGTTGAGTTTTTAGAGGCGGTCTTCGATCTGAATTTTCAAATCGGGAGCCTGAATATTGATGGTTTCGGTGGATTCACCGATGACGCGACCAATGCCATCAAGGACTTGGGCAGCAGTTTGCAGCTGACCCTTCTTCAAGGCTTGATAGAAGAGCTTGGTGCGCATGTGCTGGAGACGCGAAAGCATGTTTTCGCGATCACGCTTCCAGTCTTCATCACTCCACGCTTGAACAGCTTTCCAATCAGTCCATGCAGTCCGTTCGGAGACGCCTTCACGTTCAGCGTGTTGGTAGACGAGTGCTCGAGCGGAGAGCCCATCAAGCTGTCTGAGGTACAGACGACGGCGACGCTGTTCGATCTCCACGTCTGAGTTCCGAGGACCACCAAAACGGCGTTTAGGCGCTTCCTGCTGCTCTTCAGACACGATGTTTACTGCGACCTGCTACACCAGATAATACCCTTTGGAGCGTGTTATAGGCGGGGGTGGGGGTCAAAAAGCTGTGTAAGGTGTGCGGCATGGCAGTACAAACCGAACCACTGAGCTTGCGTTGGTCGCAAGGGCAAGTTTTTCAGAGCGATAAGCGATTCCGCGTGTTAGTGGCGGGTCGACGCTTCGGGAAGTCATATCTGGCTTGTATTGAGCTTCTTCGTGGAGCGATCAACCGTCCTGGCGAGACGTTTTTTTATTGTGCTCCGACGTATCGGATGGCGAAGGATATTGCTTGGCGTGCGTTGAAGAAGTTGGTGCCGAAGGTTTGGATCAAGAGTAAAAACGAGACCGATTTGAAGATCGAGTTGGTCAATGGCTCATTGATTGAGTTGAAGGGTACTGAAAACGCAATGGCGTTGAGGGGTCGCAGCTTGTCCGGTGTGGTGCTGGACGAAGCAGCGTTTATGGATTCGGAGGTCTGGTTCGAGGTTATTCGACCTGCTCTGGCGGATAAGCAGGGGTGGGCGCTATTTATTTCGACGCCTGACGGCACTGCTAGCTGGTTTTACGACCTGTGGTGTTACGTACCAGAGGATAAGACGAATGACTGGCAGCGGTGGAGCTATACGACGATCGAGGGGGGCAATGTTGCGAAGGAAGAGGTTGAAGCGGCGCGGGCGCAGCTAGACGCGAGGACTTTTAGGCAGGAATTCGAGGCGAGTTTCGAGAACTTGAGTGGTTTGGTGGCGGTCAGCTTTAGTGACGCCAATATCAGCACTGAGGCAGCCGACATCAACGTTTTACCGCTGTTGTTGGGGGTGGACTTCAACGTTGATCCGATGTCGGGCATTTGCGCGGTCAAAAAGGATGACACGCTTTACGTGTTTGACGAAATCATGTTGCGTGGTGGAGCGACCACATGGGATTTTGCGGATGAGGTGACCAGACGATATGGCGTTGACCGGAGGGTGATTGCTTGTCCTGACCCGACGGGTGGCGCTCGCAAGACGAGTGGCGTTGGGATGACGGACCACTCAATTTTGCGAAGGACAGGTTTCACTGTGCAAACCCCACGCGCACCATGGAAGGTGCGGGATAAGATCACGGCAGTTAATACAGCACTGCTTGATGCTTCTGGTGCGCGACGGACGTTGATCCATCCGCGTTGTAAGGAGTTGATCAAGGCATTGCGTACATTAACTTACGCTTCAGGGACTGGTCTCCCGAACAAAAACCTAGGCGTGGACCACGCTTTCGACGCCTTCGGTTATCTTGTCTTGCAGCAATTTAACCTTGCGAAGCCAGAAACTCTGGGGCAAACGTCATATCGTCTCTATTGAAATCTGATGCCTTGTCAAACACTCAGGTACTCATTATGTGCCTGCCCGGAATGTTTTAGCGGGGAGATTCGTGTTTTTGGGACGTATTACACCGATGATGGTCGTATTGTGAGACAGCGCAGGTGCCTTGAGTGTAAGGCGAAGTGGAACACAGTGCAGGAGTTGGAGACGGTGTTGCCGCCAACAGTGAAGCTGGTGACCCCAAGTTGGCGTGACGAAGAGGGGAAAATGAAGATTGTGCAGCTGGTTGATGTCGCTGCATCTGCCTAAACTGGGAGCAAGACCCCGATTTACCCGTCATGCCTGGTCATTACGGCGACGAAAAGAGAAAGAAGAAGAAAAAGCCCGGTCTTTACGCCAATATCAACGCCAAACGCAAGCGCATTGAAGCCGGTAGCGGCGAAAAAATGCGCAAACCGGGCTCAAAAGGCGCTCCAACTGCAAAAGCCTTTAAGCGGGCTGCTAAAACTGCTAAAAAGAGGAAAAAGTAATGGCTACCACCGTCAAGCGCTTCGCCAACACGGTCGAGCACCACGAATCCACCGCACTTACGTCTGCGGACGATGCATTCGAGGTGTCCTGCCACTCCGACAACTACACCTTTTTACTCAAATCCACTGGCGCGGCGTCGTTTGTTGTCGCGCTTGAAATGTCCGCTGCTGGTGCAGCGAGCGATTATTTCGCAATTGACAGCAACAAGACCATCAGCGCCGCAGGCAACTACGATTTTTCCTATACGGGCATCCCTGCAGGTAGGGTCCGCTGTCGCATCGTGTCCGTCACCTCTGGCACACCGGATCTTGAGCCTCAAATTGTCGTCCGATACCCGTAAAAACGATGGCCGTTACTATTGCTCGCGGCACCAATCTGGTCGAGCACCACGAATCAACGCCTTTGACGGCAGTTGATGATGCTTTTGAAGTTCACGCTGATAGCAGCGAGTTCTGCTTTGCAGCCGTAGTCACTGGTGGAGCTAACTTCACGCTGGCCTTCGAGACTAACTTCAACGGCGGCAGCGAGTGGTTTGAGGTTGATACCAGCAAGACCATTAACACCAACGGTCAAAAGATCTGGTTTTACACCGGCAAGCCCGCTAATCGCATCCGAATGCGGATCTCGGCCATTTCTTCTGGTACGCCCAGTGTCATACCCCACATCGGAGTCGTTTATCACGGCTAACGACGATCCTCGTAACGAGGACGATTACGACACCTGGGAGTATGGCACTGAGCCAATCCCAGGTGATAACACTTGGTCTAAGCCTGAAAACAACGTGTTGCAACGCAACTAAAGAGTTAGACTTCAGGGTATAGACCCTTCCTATGTCTAGTCATGGCCATTCTTCGCGGCGAAGAAGGTTCTGTTCAGTTTGATGCCGCTGGCTCTGCCAACGCAACCATCGTTGGCACCCGGAGCTGGACGCTGAACATTACCAAAGACACTTTGGATGTCACCGATCACGGCGACACCTTCCGTGCATTTGTTGGCAGCCTGGTGTCTGGTTCCGGCACTGTTGAGCTGGTTTACGACCCTGATGCAACCGGCCAGTCTGGTTTCATCGAAGATGTCATCACTACTGGTGACACTGCAGACGCCACCTTTGAGTTGTTCACCACTGGTAGTACCAGCGGCTCTGACTCCATCAGCTTTGCTGGCATCATCACCAGCATGGATATTGCATCCACCGTGGGTGATCTTGTCGTTGCTACCTGCAACTTCGTGACCAGCGGTGCCATCACCAGCAACCTTGAATAAGGGTTAGCCCGATGGTGGAATATCGCGGCGAGCGTTTTGCTGGGTACAACAAACCCAAGCGCACACCGAACCACCCCACTAAATCCCATGCCGTTCTGGTTAAGGAAGGGGACAAGATTCGGTTAATCCGATTCGGGCAGCAGGGAGTCAGTGGCTCACCAAAGCGTGAAGGTGAAAGTGCAGCAGCAAAGCGCCGCCGCGAGTCCTTCAAGGCTCGCCATGCGGCGAACATTTCGCGTGGCAAATTTTCTCCGGCTTATTGGGCCAATCGCGTGAAATGGTGAAATGACCTACTCCGTCCCTGGCCTAGTCCGCACTCACCTCGTCAGCTCTTCCTACATGGGAAGCGTTGACAGTCCGTTCGTTCGAACACGAGCGGTGGTTGACCAGATGAAGGGCTGGGAAATCATGAAGGCGGTCACGCTAGGGACTGAGTATTTACGCGAAAACTGCGAGACCTTCCTCCCCCTCGAACCCCGCGAGGACTACCCCGCGTACCTGGCACGTGTCAACCGTGCTGTCTTTTCGCCTTATACCCAGCGCCTAATCCGCGCTGCTGCAGGTCTCATCCTGCGTAAACCCATCTCTCTGACTGGCGACTCCTACTGGACGGATGTATTCGCCAGGGATGTCGATGGTTGTGGCTCTGATTTAGACGAATACGCTCGTCGGCTGCTCACTTGTGCTCTTACCTACGGCCACTGTCACACACTCGTTGATTTTCCGGCTCCTTCGGATGCCAGAAGTCTTGCGGAAGAGCGTGCTCTTAATCGTCGGCCCTATTGGATTGAAATTGATCCGTCCGACGTTTATGGATGGCGTCTCGACCGTGAATCCAACTACGGACGACTGATCCAAGTCCGTATTGGCGAAAAAGCCGTCGTTCCAGACGGTGACTTCGGGGAGAAGGTCTATGACCAAATACGTGTTATTGAGCCTGGTCGTTATCGGATTTATCGCCAGGAGCAGCAACAGCAAGAGATGCAGGGAGGTTTTCCATACCCAACTGCGTTTGATCAGACGGATCCAAAGGCGAATTATGAGCTGATCGAACAAGGTCCGTACAGCCTGGACGAAATTCCGCTGGTCACGACCTACGCCAACAAGACCAGCACGATGACCAGCAAGCCACCGCTGCTGGACATTGCCTACCTCAACTTGGCTCACTTCCAACGCCAAGCTGACCTAATCCACAGCCTCCACATTGCCTCACAGCCCGTCCTGGTGCTCGAGGGCTGGGACGATCAGACCAAAGACATGGCCATCAGCGTCAACTACGCAATGGCGATGCAACCTGGCAATAAGGCGTATTACGTCGAGCCTGCATCCAGCGCATTTGAAGCGCAAAGCAACGAGATCCGCGAACTGCAGCAGCAGATGGCAACTCTCGGTATCAGCACCTTGAGCCAGCAAAAGTTCGTTGCTGAGTCGGCTGATGCTCGCCGTCTGGATCGTGTGGACACCAACTCGATGCTGTCGATGGTGTCGCTTGACCTTGAGCAGGGCTTGCAAAAGTCATTTGACCTTGCAGCCAACTATTTGGGCATGGAGCCGCCCCAAGTCAGCATCAGCCGCGACTTTGACCTGCACCGCCTCATTGGTCAGGATGTCACTGCTCTGTCTTCGCTCTTCAGCGAGAACATCATTGACCGCGATGAGTTCCGTCAGATGTTGGTCAACGGCGAGATCCTGCCAACTTCAACTGAATCGCAAGATCAGGCGCAACAGGTACAGTAGGCGTAAATCGCCGCTGTAAACATGGCCAAGTCCATGGACAAGGTTCTTCAACCTGACGGCTCCTATAAATGGGAGCTGGTTGAGATCAACGCTGCTTATTTGAAGCAGAGAGAAGCTAACGAAGCCGCATTTGCAGCAGGTTTGCCATTCCCTGGCACTGAGGAGCCTGTAAAAGAAGAAAAGCCTAAAACTACTCGTCGCAAGAAAGCTACTAAGGTGGACGAGCCAACTGAATCGGCATCTGAAGCCTGATTATGGAAGAACAAGTCATCCAGGAAACGCCCGTGGCGACTCCTGACCAGTCCGTGGCTGGCACTGTTGACATCAACGTTCCAGCAGTCGATAACTCCGCCGCTTTGCGTGCTGAGTACGAAGCTCAAATTGCAGCGCTCAAAAAGCAAGCCGCTGAGGCCGACGAGAAATTCCAAGGCATCAAAGGCAAGCTGGATGAGGTCTACAAAAAGCAGGACGATCAACGTCGCAAAACCCTTGAGGACCAAGGGCAGTGGAAGGACCTCTGGGAAGAGGCCAACAAAACTGCTCAGGAAAAGCAGCAGGAGATCACTGACCTTCAGCGTCAGCTAGAGGACCTGCGCGTTTCGAATGAGACGGCAGCGATGCGTACTGCTGCTCTAGCCTCGATTAGCCAAGCTGGTGCGATCAACGCTCAGCAGATGCTGCAACTTGTCCAATCCAACCTGAAAAAAGGCGATGACGGCTCCGTCAAAGTCCTTGATGGCGGGATTGAACAAGACCTTGGCGTTTACCTCGCCAAGCTGAAGAACCCTGGCTCAGGTTTCGAGCACCATTTCAAAGCGAGCAACCAAGCCGGTATGGGCGCTAAGCCCTCCACTGGTGCGGCGGCTGCAGCGGGAATGGCGAATCCCTGGGCAGAAGGTAGTATTAACATTACAAGGCAAATGTCCTTGGAAGTTACCGATCCCGAGCTTGCAGCTGTGCTCAAGCGAGAGGCAGGTAAATAAGTCCCCGTGGGACACCACTCAAGTCCGTGACTTGAACCACGTAAACATCATCACTGGAGTTTGAAATGGCCGCCCCATTTCAGAATTATTCCGGCGGTGTCCTTCTGGCGGACATCGTAAAAAGGAATAATCTCAGCACCTATGTGTCTGAGGCAATCAAAGAGCGCAGCGAGTTCATCAAGAGCGGCGCTGTTGTTCGTAACTCACTGCTGGATGCCCGCGAAGGCGGTACTCGCATCCAAGTGCCTGAGTTCAATCCGGTTGCACCTACCGAATCCATCATGGACGGTACGGCAACTTGGAACACCAACGGCTATCTGATTCCTCAGAAGGTCGGTACTGCCACCCAGATCGCAACCATCTGCCATCGCGGTTTCGCGTATGCCGTGGATGACGTTGCGGTTCTCGCAGCCGGTGAAGACCCCATGCTTCACATCCGCAACCAGCTGGCTGATGCCATCAACAAGCTGAACAGCGCTCGTCTGTATAACCAGCTTGCTGGTCTGTTCGGTACTGCTCTGTCCGGTCACTCTCTGGACAAAGCTGTTGGTGCAACTTCTGGTCAGGCTGAAGCCAACTTCCTGACTGCTGCCAACGTTGCTGAAGCTCGTTCCCTTCTGGGTGAGCGTGGTGACGAACTGGACATCCTGGTCGTCCACCCCTCGGTCGCTTACTACCTGTATCAGGTGGGCATGTTGACCTTCTCCACCTCTGCACTGTCTGCCGCTGGCGCAGTGACTTGGGGCGGTGGTGGCGTCGGTGTCGGCGCACGTGAAGTCGGTGAATTCGCCGGTATGCGCGTGATTGTTGACTCTCAGGTCAACACCGTCCGTCCTGGTACTGCTACTCACGTCAGTGAGTTCCGCTGCTATCTGCTGAAGTCCGGCACCATCCTCGAGGGTGTGCAGCAGGACCTCCGCGTTGAAGCTGACCGCAACATCCTGTCCAAGCAGGACGTGATCTCGGTGGATTATCACACCGCTTATCACGTGATGGGTACCAAGTGGACTAACGCCGCTGACAACCCGACCAACGCTCAGCTGGCTACCGCTGGCAACTGGAGTGCTACTTACGACATCGACCTGATCCCCGCAGTCGAGATGATCGTGAACACCCCGCTCGACACCACCGCTATCCCTTCCTGATAACGGTTCTGGGCCCTACCATTAGGTGGGGCCTTTCCTTATTTTTGCTATGGCTGCCACAATTAACGCCACACTGAAGAGTGCGACAGCCAATAGCTACGTGACCTTGGCTGAGGCCAATAGTTACTTTGAGACCGTCCCAAACAGCAGCACTTGGGACGACAAGACCGACGACCAGAAAAACCGTTCGCTGATCTCAGCAACCCGCTGGATCGACAGCTTGAATTTTTACGGTGAGCGTTGCGACGAGGAGCAAGCCCTGAAGTGGCCTCGTAACGATTATCACGTTGATCGAGTGGAGCTGACCTGTAGTGCCATTCCGACTGCGATTAAATACGCTACTTATGAGCTGGCACGTGCGTTAGCCAATGACACGGACTCGATTACAGGGACTACCGGCGATACGGGACTGTACGAAGCCGTCAAGCTCGGGGATATGGAGGTCAAGTACAACACCTCTAGTCAGGCTGTTGGAACTGTCAATAACGTATTCGACGTTTACCCTTGGCTTCAGTCTTATCTTGGCGCTTATTGCCTTGGAGGTAGCGGTAGCTATCAAGTACGTGTTGTGAGGGGCTGATCATGGCAGGCGCACTTGACTCACTGTTTAAGAACGCCGCCAAGGCGATCGTTGCTGACCTAGGCAAATCGCTTGATACGACGATCACCTACACCAGGAAAACAGCCCCGTCATATGACGTGGGCACTGGTGCGCTGACGACGACCGACACCAGTTACTCGAACATCAACGTTCCAGTTGAGTACGTCGTTTCTGACGAAGAGTCGGGCTATCAGGAAAACATTGCAAGGTTGTACGTTACGCCAGATTTAATTGGCGGTAATCAGCCGACTTTGCAGGACGAAATTTCTCTGACTTATCAAGGTGCTGCACGTGCTGCCAAGATTCAAGACATTAGAACTTACCGTGGGGGGCAGGAGTACCTGTTTGTCATCAGGGTGGTGTTCTAATGACTCTTGTTAATGCGCGTGCGGCATTCGAGGCAGCGATTAACACTGCGGTCACCGATGCGGACGAAGATGTTTCGGTGATTTTTGACAACGTTCCTTTTACGACGCCGGGCAAAACCAAGTCGTACGTGTTGGTTTCGATCACGTTTGACCAGGCGACGATCCAGAACCATGGCGCGGCAGTTGATTTTTATAGCGGCACGATCCAGTGCGGCATTTTTACGCCTAAAAACCGAGGCACTGCTGCTTCCGCTGCGATTGCTGAGTCTGTGATTGATGGTTTGACCTCTGTCAATGCTGCTGGGTACACCGATACCTACAGTGCATCTCCTCGCGTGCTTCAGATTGGTGGTCCGATTACGTTGAACCCTGAGGAGCAAAGCCATTTTGTGAGCACGGTGAATTGTCGTTTTACTGCTAGGGCGTAATGGCAAACCGTCCGATTTCACAGCTTGTCGACGATATTTCGGACTTCATCGAGAAGGGAAGAGCTGCTGCTGGTCCGAAGGTTGTAGTGAAGTTGCAGCAACAGGGACCTTGGTGGACTGGTGATTTTGGACGCCGCTGGAAAGTAAGTGCTGCCCCAGTTAAGCCAGTTGAGCTGCCTGAAAGCATGGTTCGCGACCCAATTCCGGCACCTCAGCAGCGTCCAAGTTCGTTTAACGAGCCAGCGGCTCTAACTGTTCCCATCAACAGCCCGCTGTACATCGGCAACTCAGTGTCGTATGCAGGATTTGCTGTGGGACGACCCGGATCAAGGCTTTATCGTCCGCCAAGTCAACGTGGAAAAACTCGCAAAGAGATGGTCAATTACAAGGAGCATCAAAAAGATGGCCGCAGGCTTACGTCGCTAAATCAGCGCCCTGACTGGTACGACGTTTACACAAGAAGCGAAAACGGCGGCTTATTGGATACCTTGGACGAAGCTTTTCAGCAGGCTCTACAACGGGTGCTATAGTCTGGTAGCTCAGGGATAAGGTTTCTGTGGAACGCGCAATCGACAAGCTGTGTAAGGCGTTTAGCGTTGAGCAACGCAGCAGCTATACGATTAAAAGCGGCGATGAAGTCATCCTGAAGCTGTTTTGGACTCCGCTGACCATCGCTGATCGCGATGCCATCAACAACACGCTTCAAGCGATGAAGCTAGGCGACACCGAAAACAGTCTGGATTTTGCGATCCAGATGATGATCGAAAAAGCTCAGGACGAAGCAGGTAAAAAGCTGTTTGCCGACGGTGATCGCGCAAAGATTCGTCGTCAGCTGCCGATGAGCATTGTTTTGGACATCATGTCCAAGATGCAGGACCTTGGCGAGGTGGAAGAACCGGAAGAGGTCAAAAGCTAGGCTCAAAAAGGATAACTACCTGCTTCTCCAGTTTTTTATTGCAGAAAAGCTGGGCATGACACTTGCTCAGCTTCGCTCAACAATGAGTACGGAGGAGCTGTACGCCTGGAGCGCGTACTGCGAAGTCAAGGCGGAACAAGAGGAAAAAGCGATGGAGAGATCTCGTCGCGAAGCTCAAATGCGTGGTGTGCGCTAGCCTGTAACCACTGCACGTAGGTCGGAAGTGGCTGGCGCTAAGTACGAAGTAAATATCGTTCTTAATGCTAAGGAGGCAGAAGCTCAGCTTCGGACCCTAGAGAAAAACATAAATACTTTTAGACAAAATGTCCTGAAAAAAACTTCGGGCGCGATTGATGCGTCTGTAAATAAAACAAAAGCGCAGGGCATTGCGTTGCGGCGTTTGGCGACGCAGATGAATGGTGTTGTCAATAAAACAGTAAAAACAATTGAACGAGTAAATAGACAGCAGTTAAAGCTTTTGCCTGATTCAAAAGCGTTAAATGCTGCTGCTAGAGGTATTCAGCGGCTAGAAAAAACTCAAACCAGCTTTGCTGAGCGTCAGGCCAAGGCGCAAGCAAGATCATTACGGAATGGCGAGCGAGAGCTTCAGCTTTCAGACCGACGCAATGCCGCTCTTAGAAGGCGCCAACAGCTTTTAACTAAGGCAGGTGCCACTGGAACGACAGCTCTCCCAACAAGTGGAGTTTTAGGTCCATCAGAAAAAATCGGTGTTCGCGAACAAGCAATCGAGCAACGATTCAGGATTGCTCGTCAAATTGACGCACTTGAAGCAAAGGGTGTAAATACTGCAAAATTGCGTGCCAGCCTTGGCAAGCTGACCACAGCAAACGCTCAACGTCAATTTGGCACTTTTAGACAGCTTTTAGCTCCGCTTTCACGTGCAGTGAAGCTCGAGCAAACCAAATTAAAACTACAAAAAGATCAAACTACTGAACTTAAAAAGCAGCAAGCAGGTGGGATCCGGCTGCGTCAAATTGCGGAGCGGTTTGGCCGTTTAAACCGGCGAATTAGTCGAATAGATCAACCTGCTGGACAGCTTGCGCTGCCTAGCTCAAGGATGCTGGGCGGAGACGCTCGAGGTCTTCAGCGTTTACAAGCAGTAGAGACCTCAGAGCAGCGTACTGCTCGATTTGCTGAGCGAACAGCAGCAGCAAAGAAACGTTCCGAAAAGAACGGCAAGGAAATCCTTAAGTCGTCGAAAGCCGAGGCACGAGTAGGTGAACGTAGGGCAAAAGCTGCTGAACGCGAAGCGGATGCAAAGCTTCGAACCAAGAGACGGCGTGGAAGACGAATTGCCGGTGACGTTGCGCTTGGCGCAGGCTTCCCGTTGTTATTTGGCGGTGGACCTGGAGCGGTCCTTGGTGGCGCATTAGGTGGTCTAACTGGTGGCGGTCTTGCTGCTCAGATCGGGTTCAGCGCACTTGGTCAACTTCTCGACAAGCTTGGCGCGAGTGCGATCAACCTTGGCAAAGCACTTAGCGATGTCAATCCTGACGTTGGACGCCTTGCTGAAGCAGCAGGTTTTGCTGGTACGGAAACTGCCATGCTGCTCGACAAGATCGAACAGTATGGAGACAAAGCACAAGCTGCTCAGTTGGCGGCAAAACTGCTTGCAACTCAAGTTGGAGAGCAAGGGGTCAAAGCACTTAAGGACTTTGGCGATAGTGCGGTCAAGTTGGGCAATGCACTGGGAGTCATTTTCAGCCAAGTGCTTGCAAACATTGCCAAGGTTGCCGGTCCGCTACTTAAAAAGCTGGCAGATTTTGCAGGCAGAGAGGCTGCAATTGGAGCGTTTAAGGCAGGAGAGGGTGGTACTGCGAAGGAGGTTTTAGCGCGAGACATTCTCCAGTCACGCAACTTGTTTAGCGGAGCTTCTCCATCAGCCACTCCTGCGGCGCGTGCTGAGCTTTCAGGTTTTGAACAAAGAGCAAGGAAGCTAGGTGTAGATGCCATTGGTCCACAAGAGCTGTCGAACTTTGCTCGTCAAACAGCTCTTGCAAAGCAAAGTGAACTTACGTTGCCAGTTATCGAGGAAATCAAGCTTGCTGCTGGAAACGTTGAAGATCCAAAAGGGAAAAGTGCTCGTCGTCGTTTGCAAGCAAGTGAGCGGCGCATTGCGCTTTTAGGCGTTGAAACTGAAAAGCAAAAGCAGATCACTGGCTTTAAAGATCGAATTGCTCAGCTTGAGCTTGATGGCGACAAGATGAGCATTGCCAGGCTGCAAGGAGAGCAGCGACTGCTTGATATTGCTGCTCAAAAGGAACGTGCGATCCTTCGTGTTTCACAAGAGTTGCCGCTCCAGCAACAGCTAGCTGAGCGGGCTGCGATTAACGAGAAGTTTGCTGCGCAGGAAGCTGAAGCACGTGCTCAAACGGAGCGTGAGCTGAACGTTTTACAACGTGAGCGCGATCAAGAGCACATGAATGCGTTGAAGCAGCACATTGAAATGCAGTATCAGCTGAATACTGCGATTCAACAGCAGCTTCAGCTGGCGGATTCGATTTCACAGGTCATGGGTCAGGGCATGACCCAAGCGTTTGACCTGTTGATTGTTGGAGCGGAAAACTGGAGTATGGCGCTTCGTGATATTGCGGCAAACGTGCTTCGTGATATTGCTCGCCAGCTGATCCAGATCTACGTGATCGAACAAGCGATTGGCTTCATGAAGGCACTCATGCAGCCGTTTGTATATGGGGAAACGCCATTAGGGGCCGGTGGAGGCAAGGTTGGCGGCAAAGGAACCTTTGGTCCTAACTATGGATTCCCAAGACGAGCGAATGGCGGTCCAGTTTCTTCTGGGATGCCCTACCTCGTTGGCGAACGTGGTCCTGAGCTGTTTATCCCTGGAGCGCAGGGCAATGTTGTTCCTAACAACGCAATGAGCGGTGCCAACATCGTCGTCAACGTTGACGCCAAAGGAACTCAAGCTCAAGGCAACCAACCAAACTCTGCTGCACTGGGACGTGCCATTGGCGCTGCGGTGCAGGCAGAATTGATTAAGCAGAAGCGTCCGGGAGGCTTACTTGCCTAATGGCTACCTTTCCGTCAATCACGCCAACCTACGGCGCACAAAAAAGCAGTCAGCCCACCATCCGCGCCACGCAGTTCGGTGATGGCTATCAGCAACGTGTCACTTTCGGACTTAATCAAAACCCGAAGCAGTGGTCACTGACCTGGAACGTATCCGAGACTGACGCGGACACGATCGAAGCGTTCCTTGACGCACGAGCTGCGGACGCTGCCAGCTTTGACTGGATCCCCATTGACGAAGACAACACCTACAAGTGGATTTGCCTGGAATGGAGCAAAACAATCCCGTATGTGAACCGCGCCACGATTACAGCCACTTTCCAGCAGGTCTTTGAGCCCTAAACTGCTGTCATAGGAGACTGTCCATGAGCACCATCGTCACCCGAGCTGGGAAAGGCACACCGCTCACGCACACGGAGCTGGACGCCAATTTCACCAACCTGAACTCGGACAAAGCTGGCTACATCACTGGCGAAGGTGGTGCCGTCACTCAAGCCACTAGCAAGAGCACGGGCGTCACGCTTAACACCAAATGCGGCCAAGTCACGATGAACGCTGCGGCACTCGCAGCTGACACCACCGTTAGTTTCACGCTGACCAACAGCACAATCGCTGCAACCGACGTGCTGGTGCTGAACCACGTCAGCGGTGGCACGGCTGGCTCCTATCTGCTCAACGCTCAAGCTGCTGCAGGTTCTGCGAGCATCAGCGTCCGCAACGTCACTGGTGGTTCTTTGTCCGAGGCAATCGTCATCGGTTTTGCCGTTATCAAAGCAGTGATTGCTTAACGCATGGCTTACGTCGTAACTGGCTATTGGGACGCTGGTTACACGATCAGCGATAGCGAGGCGGACCTTACATCCCACCTACAGGAGATTGCCCCCGGTGCGATTGTTGAGCTGTTCCAGCTGGAGCTAAACGCTGCCCAGCACGGCGTCGAT
>Ga0255772_10003496_pt1 | contig 15024 bp, 15 predicted proteins | sample 071ome_34_FD_179970 | JGI IMG/M metagenome (GOLD analysis project Ga0255772, IMG submission 179970) | Coastal salt marsh microbial communities from the Groves Creek Marsh, Skidaway Island, Georgia - 071411BT metaG (version 2) | ecosystem: Environmental > Aquatic > Marine > Intertidal zone >...
TTTTTTATTTCACGTGAGGCTTATTTTGTAATTCTTGTATTTGGCTTTTTTCAGTTCTTTTTAAATTTCAACGCAGTCTATATATCCGAAACATTTATTGTCTCCGGGTTGGTAGCTATATTATTTGCCTTATTGTTTATTCCAAATGCACTCTTTTCAATAATCTTTTTAGGCTCTAGATATTCAAAGCATTTCTATTTAGGTTCTGTAATCTCAATTATAGGTATTTTTCTCCTTTTCTATGATCGACTTCCCTCTGACATAACCGATCAGAATTTTTTTATCACTGGAATTCTATTTGCAATACTTGGAGTCCTTTCCTCGTCTGTTGCAAACGTACTGCAAGCTTCGGAGATAGCCAAAAAACAACCTTTATTTGCATTATTATTTTGGTCCATGTGTATTGGTACCTTATTTAATGGCACATATGCGATGATAGCGATAGGTTATGAGCCAGTTTCATTTAGCTTAAGTTTAATTATGGGCTTTCTATACTTATCATTAATTGGCACAGTTTTTGCATTTTATGTCTATATAGAACTTACCAGAAGCATTGGAGCAGCAAAAGCTGCTTATACAGGCATCGTCATTCCTATGATAGCAATGACTTTATCAAGTATTTTTGAGGATTTTGTTTGGTCTAATTTATCGATCCTTGGTGCCTTTGTTGGTCTCATAGGGATGTACCTCGCGCTAAACTCAAACTCACTTAAAAGATGAAGTCTTAATGAGACAATAGATTTCATCCTCAGTTGCTAACTGAAGATCCAGATGTGATTCTTTTGTAATTTCTGATAAAAGAGAATAATTTCCGCAATCTACCTGCACGATTACTCTTTCATCAGCAATATCGATAATCTTTGTGATTTTTCCCTTAATCTGATTTCTAATTGATGTGCCCACAATACTATGACGTGATAAAGCAACATCTGAAGCATTCACTATGGTATTAAAAAAAACAGATCCACCCTTATCCATCGATATGATTGACTGTTGGCGGCAAAGATTAAGATTATAAAAATCTTCATCTAGAAGAACGTTCTGTATGTCTCCTTGATGAGAGACAGTTTGGTCATTAATCACAATCATCGCATTTGAAATTATAGCTAATTCCTTAATATCATGAGATGCGTAGATTATTTGTACATCATGTAACATTACATGCTCATTTAAGAATTTATGAATTTTATGAATGGTTTTCTTATCAATGCCATTAAATGGCTCATCCAAAAGCAATAATTCATGATGATTTAAAAAAGCCCTAGCTAGGGCTACCTTTCTTTTCTGACCACCCGATAGATTATTAATATTTGAATTTAATAAGCTATAAAGATCAAATAGCTCAAGAACAGAATCAGTGTATATGTCGCCATAAATATGGTTGGCATTAAAGAAAATATTCTTTTCAACATTGATATGAGGAAATAAATAATTAGATTGTTGCACAAAGCTAATTGGTCTTTTTTCAGGTGGAAGAAAATAATCATTTTCTTGATAGATATTATTGTTAATAAGTAACTTACCATTTGTGGTACGTTCTAACCCCATGATAAGTCTTAATAGGGTCGTTTTACCTGACCCGGATGGACCGTAAATAGCTGTGATTGGTTTGTCTAGAATAATATTTTTATACTCAAACTTAAGATTATTTTTCTTAAAAATATGGTTGAAGTCTAAATTAATCATCTTTTTTAATTCTCGATGAATAGCTGTAAATAAATAGCAAAAGACTAAAGGATGTTAATAGAAGTATTAGAGAGAGGGCATGTGCTTGCGTGTAATTAAAACTTTCAACTAAATCAAAAAGATAAATTGAAGCAACCCCAGTTTCATTAGGGATATTTCCACCAATCATTAAAATCACACCAAATTCACCTATAGTATGAAGAAATCCAAGAATCATTGCTGCAATGATGCTTTCTCTTATCATAGGGAGAATGACGCGCATATAGCCATTAAATTTTGTGTAGCCTAATATTTTTAATGTATCAAAATAACCATGCGGAACAGTTTTAAGTGATGTATACAAAGGCTGTAAGACAAATGGTAAGGAATAAATAATAGATCCGACCACAAGACCTTCAAATGAAAATAGAAGCGTCTCTATTCCAATTAAATTCGTAATGAGGCTTACAAACCCTTCAGGCCTTAGAAGTAAAATCAAATAAAAGCCCAATACTGTTGGGGGTAATACTAATGGTAGCGTGCAGATCGATAGAACTAATTTTCTTGGAAAATTATCTTTAGCTATCAGCCAGTAGCATAATGGAATGCATAAAATGAATAAAAAAAATACTGTCACTAAAGCAAGCTTGAGAGTTAAAAGTAGTGCAGTAATCATGGCAATTGATAACCCCATTTAAGTGCTATGAGTTTAAATGAGTCAGATTTTAAGTATTCAATAAATTCTTTGGAAGCAATCACTTTATCAGAACGACTTAAAATACCTGCGCTTTGAATGATGGGGTCATACTCATTGGAAGGAACAATCCAATAATTTGAAGTATTAATTTCACCCTGTAAGAGATGTGATAAAGATACATAGCCAAGGTCAACTGCACCATTATTTACATATTGAAAAGACTGAGCAATATTTTGTGCCTGCACAATATTTTCAGTGATCAAATCTTGGTTAATCTGCCTTGTTAAATGCTGCATAGATGCACGACCAAAGGGGGCTAGAATTGGATTCGCTAAAGAAATTCTATTAAAGTTTCTTGGGTCTATTTGCTCATCAATTATGAGATCTTGTATTGGTCTATTTGAATATATAGCTAAGGTACCAATTAGAAAATCAATAGCATCATTTTCATTTATTAAATTATTTTCAATTAGACTATCAATGGAGGTCTCATCAGCAGCTAAGAATAAATCGAAAGGCGCTCCATTTCTTATTTGTGTATAAAGCCTATTGGTTGAACCATAAACAATTTCTAACGAATGATTATACTCAGACTCAAAGTCAATAATCGTATCACCAATTATAGGCGATAAATTTGAAGCAACTGCAACTAATAAGCTATCTGCGAATACTTTTGCATAGCAAAAGAAGTAAATAATAATAGTAAAAAAAAACTTACTAATATTATTTTGTGGCATCGCCTCCCTCAACAATAACGAGCTCATTATCTCCAACGCCATTTAGTCTAAATTTTCTTGCCTCTTGGTATTCTTTAGATTCAAAACAAGCGACGGCATCTTCATAGGAAGGAAACTCAATGACAACATGCCTTATAAAGCGACTATCGCCTTCCATATGTTGATATTTACCACCACGTGCATAAACTTTACCCTGATATTTCTCAATAATGGCAGGAACTAAGTCTGTGTAGCGTTTGTATTCGACAGGATCATTTACAACTGATCTTGCAAGCCAATATGCAGCCATTTAAAACTCCATTGATTAATGAACTTTGATTATAACTTTTATAGCCCCATCTTTTTTATTTTTTGCATAATCTAAGGCTACTGGTAACTCTTCAAAATTGAAGGTATGAGTGTGTATGAGTGATGGATCAATTTTGCCATTTGCAACTAGTGAAGCAGCTCTTTTTACAGCAGACAAACCTTCGCCTCTTATGCCAAATAAATAAATATTATTAGATACAACGTACTTGATATCTACTTTCTCATTAGAGCCAGAAAAGGCACCAAGGCATACTTTTCCACCTCTACGACAGGAATATAAGACTTGATTGAGCACACCCGATGCACCTGAACACTCAAATCCATAATTTACGCCCAAAGAATGAGTGTGATCTTTGACCAAGGTAACTAGATCATCATTGTTTGGATTAATGGTAAAATCCGCACCAAGTGCTTTTCCTATCTCAAGTCGATCGTTTTCTATATCGGCCAGGATAATTGGATGAGCCCCTAGAGCCTTCGCACTTGCAACTGCCATTAGGCCAATTGGTCCTGCTCCAGTAATCAGAATACTTTGTCCGGCTATAATTCCACCCAAAACATCTAGTCCATAAATAGCAGTTCCAGCCGTGACAATAAGAGTTCCTATTTCATCTGAAATTGTATTAGGAATCTTTGCGAGAGTATTAATATGATTAACAGCATACTGTGCAAATGCACCATCAGTGGTATAACCATTGGCCCTATGGCCTTTGTCATTACCAGGATAGTTTTTTCCATAATTAAGGCAGGATGTATACATTCCTTCACGACATTTTTCACATTTGCCACAACCAGCATGAATTTCTACAGCTACACGATCTCCAACTTGGTATTCATCCACATTATTACCAAGCTTAACAATCGTTCCCATGAATTCATGACCGGGCGTAAAGTTTTGATTGAAGGGAAGACCGCCGTTTATTAAAGCAGGAGGTCCATGAGCAATAACTTCTAAGTCTGTAGCACAAATAGCAACAGCATCAATTTTAATTAAGACTTCGGAATTGCCAGGAAGAGGGACTTCCTTCTCAACTAAGGATAATTCACCTGGATTATTCAAAACCCAGGCTAGCATTTTTTCCGTTATTTTGATTGACACTAAGCTTCTTGAGCGTTTTTCTCAAGAATTGCGGCCATTACTTTTTCGGCTGTTGCAGGTAGCGTTGTAATTCTGACGCCAACAGCATCATAAATTGCATTCATAATAGCAGCTGCAGTTGGGACAGCAGTTGGCTCACCAACACCTTTAGCACCGTGGGGACCAGTCGGGTCATAATTATCAACCAACTGAACATCCAGTTCAGGCATATCTAAACTTGTTGGCATAATATAGTTCGTTAAATTCGGGTTTATTTGTTTTCCTTGGTCATCAAAAAGTATTTCTTCTTGCAGGGCATATCCTACACCCATTGAAATACCACCTTGTATCTGACCTTCAACTAGCATTGGATTGATAGGTTGACCACAGTCATGGACAGCAACTATTCTTTTTACAACAACCTCACCAGTCTCATCATCAACCTCAACTTCTGCAATTTGTGTAGCATATACATAAGTATTAAAAGGCTTTCCTTGGCCGGTCTCAGGATCCATTTCAACAGTCGGAGGGTTGTATGAAGAGCTTCCAATTGCTGGTTTTCCAACATTAGTCTCAGCATGATGAGCTACTTGGCTGATTGGTAAAAATCTAGAAGGGAAACCAAGAACCTGTATTTTCTTATCTCGAGCCTCAAGCTGATCAGGTTTTACATTTAGAAGTGGAGCAGCAGCTTCAAATAAAAGCTGTCTCGCGGCCTCTGCTGCTCTAACAATAGCATTACCAGTCACATACGTTGTTCTACTGGCAATAGCACCTGTATCCATGGGCGTTGTATCAGTATCACCAGAAACAACATGAACATCATCTGTAGCTATTCCAAGAGTCTCTGCGGCAATCTGCCCTAGCACTGTTAGTGCGCCTTGGCCTGTTTCAACTGTTCCAGTTAATAGTGTAGCTGTTCCATCGGTATTTACTTTTACTGTTGCAGCGCTTGGATTTGCCATAACTGTAAATCCAATTGGGTACCACATACATGCCATACCTTTACCTGTTCTCTTCATTTTTAACTCCTATTCCAGCCAAAAGCTTCAGCGGCTTGCAATAATGATTCCTCAACTACAACGCTATGAAGCGTTTGGCTTGTTGGGCTTAGTGATCCTTCTCTGAATGCATTTCTTAATCTAATTTCTAATGGGTCTATACCTAATGTTTTAGCTATTTCATCCATTTGGGATTCATAAGCAAAGCATACTTGAGGAGCACCAAAACCTCTCATGGCTCCAGTTGTAGTTTTATTTGTATAAACTGCATATGACTCAACTTGAAGATTGTCAATATTATAGGGGCCAGCTGCTAAAATCGATCCCTTACCAATAGTAGTACCAGTCCAAGAACAATATGCACCACCATCAAGAATCATTTTAATTTTACGTGCAAGTATTTTGCCTTCTTTGTTCACCCCAGTTGTGAAATCCATAATGAACGGATGCCTAATTGTAGATGAAACAAATTCATCTTCTCTGGTATATGTACATTTAACAGGTCTACCAGTTTTCTTTGAGAGCAGAGCCAGAATAGGTTCATTCGTAATTTCATTTTTTCCACCAAAATTACCTCCAACAATAGTACCTATCATTCTAATCTTACTTTGTGGAAGATTGAGCGTCCTGGACATATCTTCTCTTCCAAGTGTTATTCTTCCTAGGCTGGACCACAAGGTTACACGACCATTTCCATCCCAAAGTGCAATGGAAGCATGAGGTTCGATTGGAACATGCTCTTGGAATTGTGTTTTGTAGCGATTAGTAAATATGTGATCTGATTCAGCTAGACCTTTCTCAACATCACCTTTTTTAATTACTTTGCTTGTATATATATTGCTTTTTGGTGGGTGAATAAGAACTTCATCCTTGAGTGCCTCTTCTGGATCAAGAAGAACCGGAAGGTCCTCGTATACTACTTTGATCTTTTTAAGTGCTTCTTGAGCAACTTGTTCAGATACAGCAGCTACCGCAGCTACGCCATCACCTCTATGCCTAACAACAGTATCAGAGAGCACTGGCTGATCTTGGAAGGTTGGTCCAAATGTATTAGTTGGTATTTCTTTTCCTGTCAGTGTTGCATAAACACCAGGCATTGCCTCAGCTTCACTGGTATCGATACTGATGATTTTTGCATGAGCTTTTTCACTTCTTAAGACCTTTGCATAGATCATATTTGGAAATTTAATATCATCAATATACTTGGTTTGTCCAAGCCCATGTAATCTAGCGTCAGGTCTTGATGCGCTCTGACCTACAGCAGGAGTTGCTTTTCTTTCCTCTGTTTCTGGAAGCGAGAGAGGGTAAATTATAGGATGTGCTTCCTTGACCCTTACTGGCGCATTAAGAGCGCTCTCAGTATCTTCAATAACTATTGTTTTTTGATCTAAATCTTGGGTTGGTTTAGTAGCCATATTATCTCCGTTTAAGCAGCACGCATATTTTTTGCTGCGTCTTTAATAGCTTCAATGATTTTTGTATAACCTGTACATCTGCATAAATTCCCGGCCAAAGCATCTTTAATCTCAAAATCAGTTGGATCAGGATTCTCATCAAGCAATTGTTTTGCAGACATAAGCATTCCGGTACCACAGAAACCGCACTGAAGTGCGCCTAGTTCTTCAAATGATTTCTGTAAAGGGTGTAAATCAGACGTATTGGCAAGTCCCTCAACAGTGGTCACCTCTGAACCATTTGCCTTCGCTGCCAGCATGATACAAGAATTTACCGAGACTCCATCCACAATCACTGTACATGTTCCACAGTCACCAACATCACATCCAAGTTTTGCACCAGTCAAGTCTAGGTGCTCTCTTAGAAATTTCAGAAGTGTTGTCTCAGGCGGCACGTCTGCTGATCTTTTTTCTCCATTTACTTTTAACTCTACAAACATTTTTTACTCCAAAATTATTGGTTATCGACACAAGACTTTAGGGTTCTATAGGTCATAACCTTCACTAATTGATTTCTATACACTAATGATGCTCTAAAATCTGTTATAGGCTTTGCGGTAGCTACAGCCATTTCGGAAGCTTTTTTCAAATTTTCATCACTTGCCTCTTTCCCTTCGAGAAAAGCTTCTCCTTCAGGAACTCTTATTGGAGTTGGGGCTACTGCACCTAATGCAATACAAGGATTTGAAATCTTACCATTAACAATACTTAGAGCTGATGCTACATTGACCAGAGACAAAGCCTGGCCTTTTCTTAAGCCTGCTTTTAAGAAGAAAGAGGGCTTACCAAGATTCTTTTTAGGGATCAATATTGAAACCAAAATTTCATGTGGCTCTAGGCATGTTTTTCGAGGACCAACAAAGAATTCTTCAATTGGGATGGTCCTTTCTCCGTCTTTACCAGCAACCGTCACAACTGATTCTAAAACCATCAGTGAAGGTGCGCTATCAGCAGAGGGCACACAAGTTACTAGATTACCCCCAATAGTGCCTAGACTTCTTGTCTGCACTGCACCCACAGTATGAGATGCTTCGCACACAGCGGGAATGAGTTTCTGGCAAACGGGTGATTTCATAATTGATGTATAGGTAACCGCACTTCCTATACGCAATCCATCGCTTGTTTCCTCTATACCTTGAAGCTCAGGAATTTTTGTAATATCAACGAGGACAGAGACAATTCCAGGCTTGTGCTTAAGATCAACAATTAAATCTGTTCCACCTCCAAGAACTTTGGCTTTGTTCCCGCACTCTTGCATGAGAGCTACTGCTTCAGATGCAGATTTAGGTTTCTCGTATGTCATGGGTGTCATATGCATAATAATCTCCTAAACTAAATTTTAGCTCCCAACAACCTTGCTAACAATATCTTTAAATTGGTCTATTGTAAGTAGTTCTTTTGTCGCTAAGCCAGTAGCCTTACATTCTTTAAGAATTTCCTGGGCTTGCTCATCGGTGGCTTTAACTCCAATCTTTTCAAGCCAGATTGCTACTGAATCAATACCACTTCCTTTACCCATAACAACATCGGCTTTTGGTTGACCAACTAATTCTGGTCTCATGGGGAATAATTCAGTTAGATTTTCATCACCACAGTTTCTAAACCAGTTAGCAATAATGCCAGATTCAACTTGATATAGCATATCCCCAACAATCGATTTGTTCGTAGGTACTTTAACCTTAGATAATTCTTCAACAAGTTTTGCTAGAGGATAGAATTTTTCAGTTTTAATACCTAGATCTATACCGTACATAGTAAGCAATGCCATAACTATGTCTTCAGTGGGAGCATTTCCTGAGCGCTCACCAATACCAAGGACGGTCGAATGTATTACTTCAACGCCCTCAGCAACAGCTAGAAGGGTGTTTGCAACACCTAAACTAAAGTCCTGATGAAAGTGTGCTTCAAGTCTTGTGCCAGGGAACTTATCACGGACAGCTCTTACAAAATATCTCATTGCATGAGGCGAAATCACTCCGAATGTGTCAACCAGTGCAAGTGCATCCATATGGCCATCGCTTGCAACTTTATTAATAAGGTCTAAAACCCATGACAATTCTGATCTTGAAAAATCAATTGGAAAGAAAACAACCTCTAACCCTTTCTCATGAGCATACGCAGTTGCTTCAACTGATGTATCAATGGCTTTTTGCAGAGGCCATTTATAGCCTTTCTCAATAAGGTGTGTGCTGGCAGGAACTTCCATGATCAGGCCTTTTACTCCGCAATCTACAGATGCATCTACGTCCTGCTTCATACATCTACAAAATGAGTAGATTTCTGGACCAAGGTCTCTTTTGACAATTTCAGCAATTGCTTTTTTATCATCAGCAGAAACAGCAGGAAGTCCTGCTTCTATTCTGTGGATACCAGCCTCAGCCAACGCTTCAGCTATTCTTAACTTGTCATCAAAGTTATAAGCAATTCCAGTTTGTTGCTCACCATCCCTAAGAGTTACATCATGTATTTTGATGTTCTTAGGAAAGTTAAATTCTTTTGTTACTTCACTGTTATAGTTCCATGCACTACTAAAATATTTATCTGTAATCCAAGGTGTGTCACTCATTTTTTACCCCATCATATTGTGTTATGTAAATTTTCTCGCGTATTATCTCAGAAAATGCAAATAACATATAGTTTTATTGGCATTCCTAAGGTTAGTTTTATTGGCATTCCTAAGGTATCGAAAGGTATTAGTTTAGCCTTTTGAATTCCTCATCGAGAGCAGATCTAATTCTTGCAACTCTACTTGGATCAGGTGCCTCAGTAAATTGACTAACGATAAGCATCACTGGGATATTTACAATTAATCCATAAAATGAAGCATCAAATCTCCAACCGACTGGCAGGGATATCCAACCGAATCGCGGACCTAAAAAGATAACTAAAAATGATAATAATCCAGCAACTATTCCGGCTAATATCCCACCTTTGGTAATTCTTAAGCCTGTTGGAATAGTTACAGCAAGCACAGCAGGTAATAGTTGAGTAATCATACCTGCAGTTACTCCTATCATCAGAGCCACAAGCCCCCAATCTCTTAATGATGTTAAAACGGTGATGATGATAAGAACAATCATCACAATTTTACCAAATTTAATGTACTCGCCTTCAGGAGCATTTCTTCTTAAAAAAGATGCGTAAAAATCTTTTGTGATCATGGCAGAGTTAGCATTAATATCGGCATCTAAAGAGGACATTCCTGCGGCCAGTCCACCTGCAATGATGATACCACCCCACCATGGTGCGTACTCACGAAGTAGGGCGGGGAATGAGCCATCTCCAGTCATTCCACTCAATGTGCCAGGATCTAAGATACCGGGAAGAAGAACTACCGTAGCAAAGCCAATGATAATTGCTGGTATATATAGAGCCATTAAGTAAATACCAACAGTTAAACCAATTTTTCTTATAGTCTTAACATCTCTGGCTGAATAAAAAAACAAGAAACCTCTTGGCAATATTGCCCAATAAAGCGCTATACCAAAAACTGGCCATGTCATCCACCATTCAGCGGTTCTTGTGCCGGTAGGTCCAGGAAGCGTTAAGAGGGCAGATCTGTCGCTATCTTTGATCTGATTAAACAGATCTACTAAATTACCATCAATTAATGAAAGGCACCAAAATGCAGCTAGCCAAATTGCTATAAACATCCAAATAGCTTGTGCAACGGTTGTCCATGTCAGACCTCGCATTCCGCTACTTGTGATATAAACCATAACTAGAAGAGCCATTACGCACAGGGCGCCCCATCTAGGAAGATATTCTGGACCAATACCTTCTGATAGTAGTATTGCGGGCCCTGTAATGTTCGCTGACATAAGGGGGATACATGCAAGAAGAATATAAAATGCGATAAATATTTTAAACTTTCCTTCCCCAAAGTAATCACTCAATAGATCAGCAGGTGTAACGTAGTTAAACTTTTTGCCTAGACATGTAATTCTTGAGCCAACAAAATAAATCACAGCCAAAGGAGTGAAGACTGTCCATAGAATATTTGCAGCAAATGCAACGCCATGTGTGTAATAAAAGCCCATTGAGCCAGGAATGGCAAACGCGGTATGAAAGCCACCTGCAATACCGAGGTATAAAACTAAAAATCCAAAGCCAGGACCGACTTTAAAAAAGTCATCCATCCTAACTTGACCCCCTTTGGTCCACTTGCCAGTGCCCACATAAAGAATTAAAGCTGCATATGCCGAACAAATAATAATTGTTAATAAAGACGAAGTAGGCATGTTTAACCCCTAAATTTGATTATTTTTTTTAAATTCTTCTCTTTCTTTCTCAATACGAAATCCAAAGAACATACAACCGATAAGCCAAATGATACCAATACCAGTACACCAAGCGTAAAGCAAAGGAAAGCCAAAAATATGCTCGGGTTCATTAAAATATATAGGTGCGATAAACCACACGCAAACTAAGCAAACAAATAGCCAAATTGTGTACAACCATTGATTGGTTGTTTGTGGAACCAAATGATTATGAAACTTCTGCATATAACCCCCTTAAGTAGAGTACTTATGTTATCTAAGAATATTTGTTGTTACTAGTGGTTTTTTGCTAGCTATTTAATTTTTCCCATTCAGCATAAAGAGTATCGAGATAAACTTTTTTTTCATTATATTTTTGTGTGTACGCAGACATTTGCTCATAGGATAGTTCTTTAAATTCATTGCAAGATAAGTAACCTGCATCCTCTGCCAATTCTAACTCTAATATTTCTATATTTTTCATTAATTTATCTATATTTCTTTGATCTATGTATGAAACCTTTTTATCCTTATTCTTTTTGTTCTTGTTATCTTTTTTAATCGATTGCTGATTAGCAGGAGAATCATTTGACATCTCTTTTTCTAACCACTCAGAATAATTACCATAAAAATTGGTAGTAAGTGAATTATCTTTTTTAACGGCAAAGATTCTATTTACAACCTTATCTAGAAAGTATCTATCATGTGAAACAACAATCAGTGTGCCTTTATAGCTTAGTAGGGCATCCTCAAGTGCTTCTAAAGACTCAATATCTAAATCATTTGTTGGTTCATCGAGTATTAATAAATTTGATGGCTTTAAGAAAGTTTTAGCTAAAATTGATCTATTTGCTTGTCCGCCTGACAAAGTTTTAAGTGGCGAAAGGCACTCATCTGGATTAAATAAGAATCCTTTAAGATAACCAATAATATGCCTTGAATTACCATTTATGTCGACGTAATCTTTCTTATCACTTACATAATCCTTCATCAGTAAATCAAAATTAATATTATATTTGTCTTGAAAAAATGTACTGAATTCAAGATTTGTTCCGTTTTTTAAAGTTCCTGTAATTGGAATGATATCTCCGCGCAATGCTGAGAGTAGAGTAGATTTACCCGAACCATTAGCACCAATAATGCCAATTCGATCACCTCTTTTTATCTCAAAATCTAAACGTTGAAAAATCTCTGTAGAACCAAAGCCAAGTGTTAAATTTTTTGCCCTAAAAATTTTTTTACCTGGCGTAATTTGGGAGAAATTTATATTAATCTTAGGTTTTTGAAGTCTCTTTATTTTTGAGTTTTTTAGATCCCTAAGCTCAATTAAATTTCTTACTCTTCCTTCGTTTCTCTTTTCTCTGGCTTTAACTCCTTTTCTAATCCACTCTTCTTCTTTATCTAATTCTTTTTGGAATTTTCTTTCATGTCTGTCTTCAATGTTATTTGCTATGATTTTGTTTTCTTGATAATTGTCATAGCCCCCAGGCCAGCTAAGAATTTGTCCTCTATCAATATCGATAACTCTATCTGCAATTTTATTAATAAATAATCTGTCATGACTAATACATAATACAGTGCAATTTAGGTCTCTAATCCTTTTTTCAAGCCACCTAATTGAATCAATATCTAGATGATTTGTTGGTTCGTCTAGCAAAAGTAAGTCTGGATTTTTAATCAAAGAAGCCGCTAATGTTAATTTACGAAGCATTCCACCAGAAAATGTTGAGACATGTTGATCTGGATTTAAATCAAATTGTTCAAGATGTGTTTTGATTTGTGAATCTAATTGCCATAAGTTATTTTTTTTAATTTGGTTTTCAATTTCACTAATCTTAGATTCATTATTATTTACTTGATTTGATATAAGCTCTTCATAGGTTGAAAGAATTAATCTTTCCTCAGCGAATAAATCATTGATATAGTCATATGCCGATTTTTGATATTTAGCAGGTAGGTCTTGGTTTAATAAGGAGATTTTTACGGACGGGGATATGATAATACTTCCGCTATCAGGGAATATTAAATTATTGATGAGTTTAAATAGGGTAGATTTACCTGATCCATTTCTTCCAACAAGACATGCTTTTTCCCCATTTTTAAGCGCAAATGATGCGTCTTTAAGAATAATTTTATTGCCATAAGAAAAGCTAACCTCATCAAAAAAAGCAATATTATGACTAATATCCATAGGCCGTCATTATTAATAACAATTATTTATAATCAATATTTAATGTTTATTCTAAAATTCTTAAGCAAATAGATGTAATTATTTGCAAAAATGTTAATTTTTGACTGTAAATGCAAGCGTTTAATTTAAAAATTACTTGCAGTTTAATATATAAGGATTAATTTAAAAGTACTGTTTAACAAAAAAAGGGGGATATACGATGAATATCGAAAAAGTCGTCTATCTAGTAGGTTTACTACTAGTAGTGTTAACAGGCGTAGGTGTTGCGATTCCTCAAGGGGAATTAGCAATTGTTATCTTAGGTGCGGTATCTGGCTATTTCGTAGCCGAATCTGATCGAAGAGCACTTCTAGTAACAGCTATAGGAATTAGTGTTGTTTCTGGAGGCCTTGGAGCTATACCTGCCGTTGGTTCTTATATTACTGGAATCGTCTCCAGTTTAGGTACCATGGTTAACGCTGGAGCAGTAGTTGCTGTTATTCTTGGCGTTGTAGATAAAGCAAAAGGTTAATTGCCGTAACATAATGGGGAGGGTTGCAAGCTATTGCGACCCTTTCTTTTTATGTATCATCTTGAGAAGGATAGCAATTAAATAAATTTAACATAATATATATTATACGAACCTATGTTTAATTCTCTGAAAAGTCAAAAAATTACATTATTGATAATAACTTCTATCATATCTGGGCTTTTAAGTGCTCAATTCTCAACTTCACGTGACGAGATAGAAAGATCTTCTCGCTTAACATGGATGAGAACGAAATTAAATGCTCCAACGCCTGAAAACCCTCAAATCCAGGTTTTTGTAGAATGCATAACCAATCAATTAATCGCTGTACTCCCAGAAGAATATCAAAGTATGGATTGGGAGATACTCGTCTTTCAAGATGACTCCCCAAATGCGTTCGCATTGCTAGGAGGAAAAATTGGTGTCAATACAGGCATATTTCAAGTCGCAGAGACACCAGATGCTCTAGCTGCTGTAATTGGGCATGAAATTGCTCATCTAACAGAAGACCATGTTTTTGAGCGTGCTCAGCGACATTTGGCGGGCGAAGCTATAAATATATTAGGATCAGCTGCTACTGGGCTTTATAACACCACTAGAACTGCAACAGCACTTGCTTTTACCTTGCCATACAGTAGATTACAAGAAACTGAGGCAGATATTACAGGTTTAAGATATATGTCTGAAGCTGGTTTTGATCCAAGAAGTACCATAGATTTATGGAAAAATATGTCAGAATTACAAGGATCAAATAGGTCTGAAATGGCCTCTACACACCCTTCTGACTCTAGAAGGCTTGGGGATCTAGTTTTAAACATGACAGACTCTTTAATTGCGTATAATAGCGCTCCTACTCGAGCAAATAGCTGCCTTATAAATTAATTAGCTTTCTATAGTTCCCTAGCAAATCAATAAGAAAAAGTTCTTCGTTGATATTTTGTCTCTTCGATCTTGAATAAGAATTAATAGATTCTTCAATTGTTTTGCTTTGTACTAATCTTTGATCGGTAATATCTTCATGTAATAGTGTATTTAATAGCTGCTTGTATATTTTATTGATTAGGACCTGACATAAATCATGAGATAGAACTTTATCAACAATTTTTAGAATATTTTTCTCCATTA
>Ga0255772_10003501_pt1 | contig 15008 bp, 11 predicted proteins | sample 071ome_34_FD_179970 | JGI IMG/M metagenome (GOLD analysis project Ga0255772, IMG submission 179970) | Coastal salt marsh microbial communities from the Groves Creek Marsh, Skidaway Island, Georgia - 071411BT metaG (version 2) | ecosystem: Environmental > Aquatic > Marine > Intertidal zone >...
AGACTTCAATCTAATAGTTCTCTTCCTATAGAGTGCTATTATCACGTCTACGCAGAAACTAAATAACTAAAAAGCGTTAAAAATGGCATATCAAGGTATATCAACTGGGTCAGCACCAAATGATGGGACTGGAGATAGTCTTTTAAGTGGTGCTAGGAAAATTAATAGCAATTTTGAAGAAATTTACAGTGCCATTGGTAATGGGACAAATTTAAATTTCTTAAGTCCTCTCCAATCAAATATTCCAAATGCAGTTGTTGCTGGAACTAACATTACCAAAACTTCAGTTGCTGGTGGAGTTCAAATTAATGCTGCTGAGCCATCTTTAAACTCAAGTGCAAATGGCAGTAACGTTAATATAAATCTGTCAGGAACGAGTGCATTAGATACTATAATTGTAACTGCTGGAAATAACATTACTGTCGGATCTATAAGTAGTACTGGATTTACTATAAATTCTGCAGAACCCACATTAACTTCAAGTAGTAATGGTAGTAATGTTGATATAAATTTGGGTGGAATTGACACTCCAAATACATTAACAGTAACTGCAGGCGATTATGTTACTATTGATTCTGTAAGTTCTTCTGGATTTACCATTAATGCTAATGTTGGATTTAGTACGGTAGTTACAATAGTTTCTGGAGAAACTAGAGGATTAAGTTTGTCTGAAGATAATGGTCTGTTTATACTGGAAGGACCATCATCAACAGCATCACTTTCTAATCTTTTTCCTGTAGGAACAAAATTTACAATTATTAGCAAAGACCCAACAAATGTACTTAATAGATCTAACGGAACATTAATAATGGGAATCAATGAAAATATGACTTTGAATTCAAATTATAGTGCAATTGATGTTATCTGGACTGGACCAACTTTTGGTTGGGCAATAAAATAAATAAAAAAAAAGAAAGTAAATTAAAAAAATGAGCTATTTAACTCAATTTTCCGGTGGTGCTATAAAAAGGAGGTTTGGAAATAGTTTAGGGCAGTTCGAAATCAGGTCTACTACACATTTTGATGACCCTCAAGCAGGAACAACAGCATATCGATGGGGAACCACACCAGGAGTCAATACTAGACAATATCAACTCACAAACAACCCCTTATATGACAATTCAGGTTTTGGGGAATGTGATTTAACAAAAACTTTTATGGTTGTAAGATATTGTGTTCCAATGTCAGTTAAAAAGAAAGTTCCAGGTGGAGAGTATTGGGTGGAAAGATATGATGCTCAGTTTAGTCTTTTTAACAGTGGTGGTAATACTATCTTTAGTGTTAGCTCCGACGCTGCTTATGATGGATTCATCAGCACCACTGAATATACATACACTGGAGGAATATCTCCCAGAGGATTAATAGAAATAACCGAGTACTGGTGATTTTTTATTTGTTTTTGTGTTGACACCTCCCACCCACCATGCTATGATAGTCAGGTAATCAACGGACGAGACCGAATGACTGATGAGTACCTGACTCGATGCGTGGCAGATCCACTTTATAAAACGGTTCGCATCTATTCTAGTGAGGGGACAGAAAAAGAAGTGACCTGTGACACTGTAGAAGAATTTCTAAATGTGGTAAAATTTATTCGTGCTACAGTTGATGATGAAATTTTTTCGTATGCTGAGCCAGTCTGACCCAAAATCGACTTTTAATTCCATTTTTGGGCGGAAAAAAATCCCGGTAAATTTTTGGTCTGTAGGGTTTTCATGAATTTAATCAAAATTGACTATCAGTCTCTAATAGAACAGAGAGTGAAGACAACACCAGAAAATGTCAAAGAAGCAAACGAAGCACTATTTCGTGCTAAAATGACTGTACCCGCAGCAGCAAAACACTGCGGTATGACTCAAAAGGAAATGAAAATGACTTTCCAAGAGTATCTCAAGTATCATCCACCAACTTACAAAATGGACTGATGCAAGTGCTTGACAATCTGAGGTTTATGCCTTATAATTGTTAAGTGCCTTTTCGAGGGAGTATAGCTTAACTGGTCAGAGCGGCCGCCTTATAAGCGGTTAGTCTGGGTTCAATCCCCAGTATTCCCATTGGCGTTTATCGCCAACAAATGCCCGTGTAGTCCAGCGGCAGAGACAAACGACTTAAAATCGTTCCAGGGTCGGTTCGAATCCGACCACGGGTATTAGAAAAGGTAAACGATATAAATAAATATACATTTACCTTTTCTATGAAACACACTTACACTGAAGAAGAACTTCGTGAAGCTGTAAAAAATTCTGGTAGTTTCCGCCAAGTTTTACAAAAACTCAATATTACTGCTGCTGGTGGTAATTATGAAACTACTAAAAAAAGAATTAATTTTTATGGTATAGACACTTCTCATTTTCACGGACAACTATGGAATAAGGGCAAAAAATTGCCTCCAAAGAAACCTATAGAAAATTATCTTAAAGAAGGAAAACTTGTTTCTTCTAATTCTTTAAGAAAGCGTCTTATAAATGAAGGCATTAAAAATCATCAGTGCGAATGTTGTGGAATTAAAGAGTGGAATGGAAAACCTGCTCCTTTGGAGTTAGACCATATAAATGGAAATAGATACGATAATCGTTTAGAAAATCTTCGTATTCTATGCCCCAATTGCCACGCACAAACAGACACTTATCGCGGAAAAAACAAGGTTAGTATCTAATCCCTAAATATTCAAAAGTAGAGAACTACTTATGAAATACCACATTCACACAAGATACTGTTGGTATAATGAGCAACAGTTAGTTCTTATGTATTTCATAAATAATGTTCCTTTTACTTTTGATGATGTTCCAGACGAATACTATTTTGATATTGAAGTAGTAGAAGTTGCGAATAATGAAAAAAAGTACACGGTAGAAGACCTTTATAGATATTCTTCATATTTAATTGAAGAAGAATGTCATCCACTTCTATTTGAATTAGATTTGGAAAATCCAGAGATGCTACCAGTAGATTAATGCCAGATTAGCTCAGTTGGATAGAGCAGTGCTTTTGTAAAGCAAAGTCAACAGTTCAAGTCTGTTATTTGGCTCTTGAGTTTTTTTATACTCTTTTTTTATGCTATTAAATAAAATTGAAAAGAAAGTATCAGTTTCCGGAATGAAAATTCAACTATGGTATTGTTCTAGTATGAAGCAATGGCGTTGGACTCTTACGGATAGTAGTCGTCCAATGTGCCGCCAAGAATCAGGTCAACAACCATTCTTAAGAGATGCTATGAATGATGTAGCAAATACAGTAGAATATATGTTGGGATGCTCACAAAATGAGTAAAAATACTCAATAATTTAATAGATAATTTGAAGTATTAATTATAAGAAAAATGGAATTTTATGGTCCATTGTCAGCACTATTAGCAGTTTCTTGGTTGATTCTTACTCAGATTACTAGTTCTAAAAAAGATAGTTGACTTAAATGAATATATTATGTTATAATATATTCGTCCGTATGAAGGAAGTAAAATAATACCACTAAACCTCCTTTTGGAGGTTTTTTTATGTGATAAATAAGTTATAATAGAACTTATAAGTGCGGATAAAATGGGTCTCAGCAGACTAGAGAATTTTTTGCGTTCCATTAGAGGAAACATCATTTACGTAGATCCAAACTCATTGGATGCTACAGATTCGATTGAGAACACTGGAAGTGCTCTCACAAGACCCTTCAAAACAATTCAAAGGGCACTTATTGAAGCAGCAAGATTTTCATATTTGCCAGGACCAGATAATGATAAGTTTGCAAATACCACAATTTTAGTTTATCCTGGAGAACACCTAATTGATAATAGGCCAGGATGGATTCCAGAAGGGGAAGGTGCATATCTACTAAGAAATGGTCAATCTTCTTCAGATTTCTTTCAATTTGATTTACAAACAAACTTTGATATCACTACAGAAAATAACGCACTCTACAAGTTCAACTCTGTTCATGGCGGTGTCATAGTTCCAAGAGGAACTTCTATTGTTGGTATGGACCTTAGAAAAACTAAGATTCGTCCAAAGTATGTCCCAAATCCAGAAAATGATAATATTGGAAGGTCTGCAATTTTCAGATTAACTGGAGCATGTTATCTATGGCAATTATCAATATTCGATGGCAATCCTTCAGGAGCAGTATATAAAGATTATACAAACAACGTATTCACACCAACATTCTCTCATAATAAGCTAACAGTTTTTGAATATGCTGATGGTGTAAATAACATCTCAATTAACGATGGTTTTCTAGATTATTACACTCCAAGAACCGATTTGGATGTTTACTACCAAAAACTTGGATTGGCGTATGGAAATTCTAGCGGAAGAACAATCGTTCCAGATTATCCAGATGCTGATATAGATGTTCAAACAAAAATTGATGAATTTAGAATCGTTGGTTCTAGAGGAGAAGAAGTTGGTATTAGCAGCATTTTCTCCGGAGATGGTGTAACACCTTCAGAAACTATTACTGTAGTATTAGAATCAGAAGTTGAAGGATTGGATGTTGATACTCCTATTGGTATTAATGGAGTATCTATTTCCGGATATAATGGACAATATATTGTAGGTTCAGTATTAAGTTCTACTGAAATTCGGTTTGATGCTTTAACTGCTCCAATCATTGCTCAAGGTGGAAGCGGAGGAACACTTAGTATTGTTTCCGATACTGTAACATCTGCTTCACCATACATCTTTAACTGTTCTCTAAGATCAGTTTATGGAATGTGCGGATTACATGCTGATGGAAATTCTGTCGAAGGATTCCGTAGTATGGTTGTTGCCCAATTTACTGGAATTTCACTACAAAAAGACAACAATGCATTTGTCAAATATGACCAAACTACCGGAAAATATATTGATAGTACGAATGTAGCTAATATTTACTCAGACTCTTTAGCAAGATATAAACCATCTTACGAGTCTTATCATATTAAAGCAAGTAATAATGCATTTATTCAATGTGTTTCAATCTTCGCAATTGGTTATGCACAACACTTTGAAGCAGATACTGGTGGAGACCAATCAATTACAAACTCAAACTCAAACTTTGGCGCTAAAGCATTATTATCTCGTGGATTTAGAGGTCAAAAATTCATAAGAGATGATACTGGTTATATTACTCATATCATACCACCAAAGAAAATTGAAAATGAATTAGTCACTATAGAGTTTGATGCAATTGATGCGGACACAACATTAAGTGTTGGTAATCCAAAAAGATTATACTTATTTAATCAAAAAAATATAAACAATCCACCAATTAGTGTAATTGATGGATATAGAATTGGTGCAAAATCTGGAGATAAATTATATGTAACTCTCAATGATGGCGTAACTTATGATGCCACAATTGTTATGGATGAGGTTTCCCAATCTACCTATGAAAAATCATACGATGTAAGGAAACAGGTAAATGGAATTTCCAATGAAATTTCTTCAAATGTTATTACTTTAACTGCAGATCATCAATTAATAAATGGAGAATCAATTAGAATTTCCAGCGACACTGGACAATTACCAGACAATGTAGAGTCCAATAAAATTTATTATGCTATTACAAATACAACTTCTACTGGAATTGGAAATAGTGAAATCAAACTTGCATCATCATTAAATGATGCTCTAAATGGTTCTCTTTCATCTGCTTCAGTAAACATTTACAGCAATGAAACATCAAATCTAAAAGTTGTAAGTAGAGTATCAGACAAAAGGTCTGGAGATTATGGACATCCAATTAAGTATGATTCAACTGTAAAGCAATGGTACTTAACTGTAGAAAGTTCAAATACAATTTACAGTAATTTATCTACTGGAATTAGTACTACTACTAATGCAACATCAAGAACTTATATTGAAAGGTATCCAGATAATAGAAATTTAGAGGATAAGTTATACAAGATTAGATATGTTCTTCCAAGTGATTCTGATATTAAGGCTAGACCTCCCCTAGAAGGATATATTATTCAAGATTCTACATCATTGCCGGAATCTGATACTGAAATTGGATATCAATATAGTCCATCACTATCAACAAAATCTTTAGATAGTACAACTCAATTAAGATCTACTAGATTTATTTCAAATGCATCTTGGGATTCAAATTATGCAACAATAACCACAGAACTTCCACACAATCTAAGTGTGGGTTCAAAGGTAGAAATTATCAATGTTTTAAGTTCAAATAATTCTTCCGGAATTAGCACTTCCGGATACAACGGTTCATTTGTTGTATCTGAAGTTACAGGAAGAAAATCATTTAAATATTCATTGACAAATAATCCAGGAACATTTTTAGATAATACTTCCACAAGAACTAGAAATCTTCCGTATTTTAATAGAAGACAATATACTGGAACTTATTTAATTTACAAAGTTGAAGAAATTCAAGAGTACATATTTGGACAACAGGATGGAATTTACCACTTAACAGTTACAAATTCATCTACATCTCCATTGGTTGCACCATTTACTGATATAAAACTGTCTCAACCAGTTCAAAATTTATATCCACAATTCGATAGAGATAATCCAAATTCTGATCCTGGACCATCAAGAACTTTCGCTCTACCAGATCCAATTGGTCAAACAATTGTAAATAATCCAGAAAAAAGTTTAACTAAAGAAACTCTAGAAAATGTATTATTTGATAATTCTGTTGGTTTTGCTCTAACAAGCATCACTTCAGTACCATCAGGAACTACGCATACTTTATATTCATCTTATGATCATGGATTAAATCCAGTAACAACATTATCAATCACCAATCCAGGTTCTAATTATGGAACAGTTTCTGGGGTTGTTGAAAGATTGTATAATGCAAGATTAGTTGGATTTGCTGGATCTTCTACTGGGGAAGGTGCAACAGCAGCAATCGAAATCAATACTTCTGGAGAAATTACTAAAATTGAAATCATCGATGGTGGTTCATCATATGGGATAGGAAATACCCTTTCAGTTGTTGGAATTGCAACCACTACAAATCATGTTCCTGCTGTAGTTACTGTTGTTAGAACATATGATCATGTTGGAGAAGTTTTAAGTGTATCGGGAATAGAGAATGAAAATTATATTAATTATAACACAGAATATGAAATTGTTGGTATATCATCTAGGGCAATAACTGTAACATCTCTAGATGCGATCTCAAATCCTTCTAACATACCACAAAACATCCTTACAAAAACAAATGTTTCTTTGATTGGTAAATCTACACCAATATCATCTTTTGTTTATGACAATATTTCTGGAATTGCTACATTTACAACACCAAGTTTCCACGGAATAAATGCATTTGACAAGGTAAAAGTAAGAGGTGCTGATTCTTCATTGTTCAATGGAGATTTTATTGTAAATTCTGTTGTAGACCAACTCAATTTCGAGTTGAGAATAGGTTCTAATCCGTCTAGTCCCGTAACAACTGGAATTGTTACCGCATATCCATCCGGAAATTCTTCTTCTGGTGGAGACAATTTTGGAACTGAAGAAAATAGAATTATAAGTCAATATGGTGGAGCAAGTTCAACATTGATCTCCGGAATGACAACAACCTCCACTTCATTGCAGATTAATAATATTTCATATTTCCCAGTTACCATTGGCGATTATTTACAAATTGGAAGTGAAATTGTAAGAGTTAGAGATACTGTTTCAGGAAATCCTTTAAATGTCTTTAGAGGTGTTCTTGGAACTAGAAACCAAGTTCATTCTACTGGCGACTTCATTAAAAAGATTAATCCAATTCCTGTAGAATTTAGAAGACATTCTATCTTAAGAGCTTCTGGACATACCTTCGAGTATGTTGGATTTGGTCCAGGAAACTATTCAAATTCTCTTCCAGAAAGACAAGACCGTCAAATTAGTGAGCAAGAAGAACTCATTTCACAATCATTAAAAGTTAATGGTGGTATTAATGTATATACCGGAATGAACAATGATGGTGATTTCTACATTGGAAATAAGAGAATTAATTCTGGTACTGGACAAGAAACTGTATTTGACACACCAGTTCCAACAACAAGAGGTGAGGAAATTGATATTGAGTCGGGAAGTTTGGTAAATATTACAAACACCCAAGAAATAACTGCAACAAGATCTATTAATGTTGATGGTGGAAAAGATAAAAACATAATTTCAAAGTTTGATGGACCTGTAGTATTTTCTAACAAAATTACCTCATCATCAATTAGAGGAATTGAAGCTAATTCAATCTATATTCAAGGAAATGCCACAATTTCTAGGAAATATAGTGTTGGAATATCTACCCCAGCAATTTCTGGAACTTCTGGTGATATTGAATTCTATTCAGAACCTTTAGATTACCTTGGTTGGGTATATACTAGAGATAGTGTATGGAGAAAATTTGGACCAGTTCAAGATTCTGATGGAAGATGGTCTGGAATCTTTACCGGAACTTATTATGGAAACTTTATTGGTGATGGTTCTGCTATTAGTGGACTAGACCCAATATGGAAAACTACTGCTACTGGTATTCACACAGAAGTTAGTGTTGGAATTGGAACTACTCAAGCAAGTGCGAGTTATAAACTGGATATCTTTGGAGATACAAATGTTGATGGAATTTTAAATGTTGGTGAAATTATTGAAAGACTTACTGTTGACCCAAATACAATTCTAGGAAATCCATTTACTTCAGCAACAACTAACATTGATTTAAAATCAAATAATGTATATTATTACACATTCCCAGCCACTGCTAATTGGACATTCAACTTTAGAGGAAATTCTACAACATCCTTAAATAATTTTATGAAAGTTGGAGAAACAATTACAGTTGCTCTCTTAACCACACAATCCACAACAGCGTATTACAATACGGATGTTCAAATTGATGGTACAACTATAACTCATTATGAATATGGTGGATTCCCAATTTCTGAGGGTAACCCAAATGGAATTGACATGTACACATTTACGATTATCAAAAAAACAGATGTTGGTGGTGTAGATACAAACTTCACCGTTTTAAGATCACTATCGCAGTATACTACGGTCTAATAAAATGCCCTTAATAGGAATTACTGGTAACGCATCAAACGTTGCATATAGAGGAAACTATGATTTTAGGCCATTTAATATATCTTTTCCTGATGTAGTAGATGCAATACCAGGGCAAACTTATTTTACACCTCCAATACAAGTTACTGGAATTAATTACAAAGTTCCAATATCAATAACTGGTGATGGCGAATATAGTATTTCCAGAAATATTGAGTTTTCAGAAACTTTTGATAGTTCTGTATTTACTTTTGACACAAATTCTGCCACTTTTGATTCTTTACCAGCATCCCAATCAGGAACTTTTACAAACCAATCAAGTTTTATTAGAAATGGGGATTTTATTACTCTCAGAGTAGTATCTGTCAATCCTTCGGAGTTTGACAATTTTTTTGATGTTGTTCCTAGAAGTGGGATAAATTATAATTATGCAATTTCAGATCCATATGAAATAATTTTAAGATCTGGAGCATATTCTTTTCCAACCTCCGGAGCATTTATTCTTGATACTAGAGAATCTTCCGGATATTCTGCAAATTCTGACTTTTTTGGTAGAATTTATGACACTAACGTTTCAATAGGCAAAAGTACTTTTAATTGGACTGTTGAAACTTTAGAAGCAGGATTTGCTTTTGGTTTTCAATTTGACAATGTGCAAAATGCATTTATAAATTCCGATATTATAAGTTCCACGTATGTTGTAGCTGGATTGAGTGATGCTTTGGAATATGTTGCAGAAATTGAATACACGTCAAATCTTCCAAATTCTATATTTAAATATGCGGGGCAACAAAATGTATTGTTAAGTGTAAACTATGGTCCTTTTGTTCCATCAGCAACTGTTAATAATGGAGATATTGTAAGATTAAAAGCAACTACTACTAGTACAGAAGGAAGAGAGATATATGCGGGAATAAAAATAGCTTCTACTACAAATGTTGGAATTGTAACAACTTCTTGGAGCGTATCATCATTATATTATACTCCAAGCAATTTCGCATTTAATCCTATAATAGGAGCTCCAACAAATTCCTTAAATGCCGGAGAGATAATAGAAAGTAATTCAATTTTTCTTAGTGGATTAACTAACAATTATGATTATCTGCTAAGTTATTCTCCAGGAACTTTTAGTGGAGCTGGTACACAAAATCTTCCATATTTGGATATTGATGGAACTACATACTCCGCTTCTTCAATAGGAAATACTTCTGCTAGTAGTCTTGTTAGAAATGGGTCTACTATTAAATTATATGCATATACAAATTTAGAGTCTTTAGGAATACAAACAGGATATCTATCTTTATCAGTTCCCGGAGACACAGTAAATCCATCTTTAACAACTTCCTGGACAGTGGAAAATGAAGCAATAATTCCACCAGATCCTCCACCAAGTCCATCAACACCAATATTATCAGCAAGTTCTGATTCTGGCGATTCTTCTATAGATAGGATTACAAATATTAATACACCAACTTTTACAGGAACTTCTCAAGCAGGAAATACCATTACTATTTTTGCTAATGGTTCATCTTTAGGAACAACTGTGGCAAATACTTCTGGTAATTGGTCATTTACTGTTCCAAATTCTTCTCCATTACCAAATGGTGTATATGCGATTACTGCTGTAGCCACCGACAACTTTACTGGATTAGATTCGAGTCCTTCAGGTTCACTGAGCATCACTATAGACTTAGCTGTTCCAGTATTTACTTCTTCTAGTTTTACAAATCCAATTTCTGAAAATTCTGGACCAAACCAACTAGTATATGTTGCAGCTGCCACAGATAATGTTGGATTATCTACACTCGGTGGTTACAGTTTAAAACCAGTCGATGATTATACGAAATTTTCAATCAATATATTTACTGGTGCAGTTGTCTTATTCGAAAATCCAAATTATGAAATAAAGCCATCATACTCATTCACCGTAATTGCCAAAGATAGGGCTAACAATACATCAGAAAAACAAGTAACATTGAATATACTTGATGTTGACGAAGAAAGACCAGTAGTATCAATAGGACAATCATTTACTTATCCTGAAAATCAAGTTTCTGGAGCAATTTTAGGGACTGTAATCGCAACAGATAATATAGGGGTAGTTTCATTCCGTTTTGATACGGGATCATCTATTTCCTCAGATGGATTATTTGAGATTGATAATAGTGGAAACATTATACTAACTTCTGCTGGATTGATTTCTCAGGCAAACGATTTTGAAGTAGCACCAAATACATTTTCCCATAATGTAGAAGCTGCAGATGCTTTAAGTAATTGGTCTCTTCCAACTTCCGTTTCGTTAAACGTTAGTGATGTATTAGAGGCACCACCTCCACCTCCACCACCTCCAGTAATAGGAATTCAAACCACTTCAGATTCTTATAAAAATGAAGGTAATTCTGGACAAACAACTTTCCTTTTCAACCTTATACGTTCTGGAGATACTTCTGGTACAAGTACAGTAGTTTACACTGTTTCTGGTACTGGATCTAATCCAGCAAATGCTGCTGATTTTGGTGGTTCATTCCCAACAGGAACTGCAGTTTTTTCACCAGGACAAATAACAATACTTCTCCAGATACAAGTAACTGGAGATACTGTTGTAGAAAATGATGAAGAATTTTTGGTCACTTTATCCTCACCATCAAACGCTACACTAGGAACTTCTAGCGCAACTGGCATTATCAAAAATGATGACGTTACGCCACCAGTTCTTAATATTACAACACTCCAATCCAATAAATTAGAAGGCAATTCTGGAAGTACGCCATTTACATTCGTAGTAAATCGTACTGGCAATTTATCTGGCAGCAGCAGTGCCAATTGGTCTGTAAATGGTGTAGGCGGACAACCAGCTAATGCAACTGATTTTGGAGGTTCATTCCCTAGCGGAACAGTTAATTTTGCTCCTGGAGAATCTTCTCAAGTTATTACTGTTAATGTTTCAGGTGACACTACAGTTGAACTTCAAGAATCATTTCAAGTTTTTATTACTAGTCCCATTGGAGCAACAATAGGAACTAGCAATGCTATAGGATCTATTGCTAACGACGATTTTCCACCACCACCTCCACCTCCACCACCTCCACCGCCACCACCACCGCCACCACCACCACCAACAAGAGGTATTAATAGGTACTTTAGCTCACTTTATAGTGACCATGCGTATCTGGAAGGTTCTGATATTTCAGGAACAGTAGCAGTTAGTCATGTAATTTCTGGTGGTGTTACAGTATCTTATAGTTATGAAAGTAGTAAAGTGCCGTTTGTTGATGGTGCATCCGGACCAGCTTTTATAGACTATACAACTGATGGAGGTGGAAATAGAGTTTATTTCTTGAGGCCAATTGACATTTATAGATTTACTGGAGCTTCAGGATTTAGTCTAACTGCTGGAGGAGGAAATACAGTAAGTAATGGTGGACTACAAGACCTTGGTCCAGTTACTAGACCCGATGGTTTAAATTATCAAAGATTTTATCAGTACTTCATCAACAATGGTAATGGTTTTCCAACATATTGCCGTTCCTTCTTTATGTCATATACTTTAAACAATTATACTTTGGAAGGTGCTAGTTATTTTAGATTATATACTACTAGTTCTGGAGTATCAAATGCTGTCGCAATTTATTCAAATTATGATCACACCCAAGGAGACCATTTCCTAACAACTAGTTCTCTCATACCACCAGGATATGGTAGAATTAGACTTTTGGGTTATGCTCATTCACCATTTGCGTCTCAACCACCAGGAACTCAACCACTTTATAGATTATATCGAGGTGGAACTATAGGTGACCATTTATATACTACAAGTTCGGTTGAAGTTAGTATTCAGACCGCAGCTGGATATGTTCTAGAAGAAAGTCCAATGGCATGGGTTCCATTGTAATTTTACTATAAATAAAATAAACTATAGTTTAAAATGGCTGATAGATATCCATTAATATTTGACCTTTCCGATAATAAATTTAAAGAACTTATTCCTGGTGATAATTTAGACCTTACTGGTAGTGGAATTGTAAATGCAAATTCTATATCTACTGATGGAATAATATCGGGTAGAGTGAGATGTAATGTTTATACTGGAAATGCTGTTAGTGGACGTGTAGACTTAACAGCACTTGATGCAAATAAAGTAGTTTTAGTTAATACATCTTCCGGTGCTCCAACAACAAATCTTATGGTTTTACCGGCTGGTTCTGATTTAGAAGTTGGAGATTACTTTAAATTTATAGATGTTGGTACTGGAGCAGTCGATTCACCTGGTAATTCTTCAGTAAATCCAATATATGTTAGACCAGTGTTTTTTGGTACTGACAGAATTATGGGAGGTCCTGTAAGTGATTCTTTAGTAATTGATTCTGATGGAGAATCAGTGACTTTAATTTGGTGCGGACCAACTTATCAATGGAGAATACTTAACTAAGGAGAGATAAAAAAATGCCAAGTTTAAAAGCAATTAGAGCTGGTACTATAGGATTTTCTTCTACCGGAATTTCTGACAATTTGCAATATTCGAATGTTACCGTACTTTTCGGACAATCATCTAGAGTATTGACTTTACCAAGCGGAAAATTTAGATGGGGAGACTGTTTTATAGTGGAGGGATCTGATGCAGATCCTGGAACTGTTAATTTGGGTGGTTTGGAAGTAATTGACGGTGTAAACTATTATACTCAAGTATCTTACGCGGCACCAGCAGGTTCTACATCTAATTTTAGGATAATACAACTCTATCCAAATATATCTTCAACTTAAATTAAACAATAAATTCTACTAAATAATATATAAAAGGGGGACAGTGAACCCTGAGGAGAAGAAATGGGAATCAACAGAAATTTTGTTGTAAAAAACGGAATTGAAGTTGCAAACGATCTACTTATTGCAGATGGTATTGACCAGAAAGTAGGTATTGCGACAACAAATCCCAATTATACTCTCGATGTTCATGGTGATGTTGCTCTAAATGGCCGACTCTTTGTTGGTGTAGACTCAAGTTTCGTAAAAAATGCTGTTGGTGTTGTTTCCAATACATTTTTAGATTATGTTAGTGGAATTGACACTGGTCTCTTAAGAGTTGGAGATTATTTGAGTGATGGTCCTGGAGGATTTATTAGAGATGATACAAGAATCGTCTCTATTGGACAATCACTAATTGAAATTGATAAATCACATACCAGATTCGTTTCAATTCCGGCATTTGTAACTTTAGATTTTACCAGATTCATCTTTTCTGGTGATGATGACCAAGTTCTTGTTTCAAGAGGTGCTTATGAATCTCCTGTTTGGAGATCAAGAGCAGCACTTACTGCTGTAGGATTAGCAACTCAAGATGCTACAGTATATCCAACCTTTGTAACTGGACTTGGAAATACTGGACCATTAATTAAACAAGACCAATTAACATTTAATCCAGTAGCTGGAAATTTTGGTATTGGTACAGATACTCCAACTGCAAAGCTATATGTTGGGGGAAATGCTAGAATTACTGGCATTGTAACAATTGGACCAGCATCAATTACTTTAGATGGTTCGACAAATACAATTACAGTTGGTGCAGCATCTACAATTTACGGTGGTGGCGACTTTAAATCTCAAGGTAATGTTGAGGTTGGTGTTGCCACAATAAAAGAATTGTATGTTGGAATAGTCAATGGAGAACTATTCCAAGTTAATTCAAATGGTAATGTTGGAGTTGGTTCGACTTTACCACAATCAACACTTTCTGTTGGTGGAGATGTCTTTGTTAGTGGTGTTTTAACTGCAACCACAATTGATGCCCAAAATATTTCTGGTAATCTTACTGGCGCAGCAAATACTGCTAGAGATGTTATTGGTGGCATTGGTTCCATCAGACTGTTAAGTGTAAGTGGAATTTCAACTCTAGAATCGCTAGAAGTTCAAAATGATGCTACTGTTGGTGGTGGACTCAGTGTTACTGGAAACACAAACTTAGATGGTACTGTTCAGATTGGCAGTACAACAACAATTGATGATAATCTTGAAGCATCAGGA
>Ga0255772_10003508_pt1 | contig 14990 bp, 10 predicted proteins | sample 071ome_34_FD_179970 | JGI IMG/M metagenome (GOLD analysis project Ga0255772, IMG submission 179970) | Coastal salt marsh microbial communities from the Groves Creek Marsh, Skidaway Island, Georgia - 071411BT metaG (version 2) | ecosystem: Environmental > Aquatic > Marine > Intertidal zone >...
ATAATTGGGAAGTTTGTGAAAGCGCTTGCTCTGAGGGAGATAAAAACAATATCCATGTTATTGATTTCTTGAAAGATGCACTCATAAGAAAATTTGGAAAAAAATGGTTCGGTGAATTACTAAAAAAACAAAAAGTAAATTTTAACATTTAAATTGTTAATTGTTAAAAACTAAGGCCATTTGTGAATAAGTAATCCTTTTATTTCTGACAACAATTTAGAACCTTTGTTAGGCATTCATTTGCAAAAAAATCTAATTAATTATTGTTATGGTTGAACCAATTTTAAAAGAAAATAAAGATAGATTTGTCATATTCCCAATAAAACATCACGATTTATGGGAGTGGTACAAAAAATGTGAAGCTAGTTTTTGGACTGCTGAAGAGATTGATTTACATCAAGATCTAACGGATTGGAGCACAAAGCTTAATGATGACGAAAGATATTTTGTTAAGCATATTTTGGCATTTTTTGCAGCTTCCGATGGAATTGTTAATGAAAATTTAGCAGAGAATTTTGTGAATGAAGTACAGTACTCAGAAGCAAAATTCTTTTATGGTTTTCAAATAATGATGGAAAATATTCATTCTGAAACTTATTCTCTTTTAATTGATACGTACGTAAAAGATGATGCAGAAAAAGATAAATTATTTAATGCAATTGAAGTTTTTCCAGCAATTAAGAAAAAAGCAGATTGGGCTCTAAAGTGGATTGAGTCTGATTCATTTGCAGAAAGATTAATTGCATTTGCTGCAGTTGAAGGAATTTTCTTTTCAGGAGCGTTCTGTTCAATTTTTTGGCTTAAGAAAAGAGGCTTGATGCCTGGACTAACATTCTCAAATGAATTAATTTCAAGAGATGAAGGTGTTCACTGTGATTTTGCTGTTCACTTACATAACAATCACCTAGTAAATAAAGTTCCAAAAGAAAGAATTAAGGAGATCATAACAAATGCCCTTGATATTGAAAAAGAATTTATAACAGAGTCTCTTCCAGTAAGTTTAATTGGAATGAATGCAAAATTAATGACTCAGTATTTAGAATTTGTCACAGATAGACTTCTTGTTGAGTTACAATGTGAAAAGATTTACAACGTGACAAATCCATTTGATTTTATGGATATGATTTCCCTTCAGGGAAAAACAAACTTCTTTGAGAAGAGAGTTTCTGAGTACCAAAAAGCTGGAGTTTTAAATAATGATACAAGATCCGAAGAGATTAGTTTCGACGAGGATTTTTAAAATAAATAACAACAACAACAACCAAATTAAGTAGAGCTATGTTTGTAATAAAAAGAGACGGCCATAAGGAACCAGTGATGTTTGACAAAATCACAGCAAGAATTAAAAAGCTGTGTTATAGTCTAAATCCCCTTGTTGATCCTGTTAGGGTTTCAATGCGTGTCATTGAAGGTCTTTATGATGGGGTAACCACATCTGAACTTGATAACCTTGCTGCAGAAGTATCTGCAACAATGACAACTTCACATCCCGATTACGCAACCTTAGCTGCGAGAATTTCAGTCTCAAACCTTCATAAGAATACAAAGAAGTCATTCTCAGAAACAATGGCAGATTTGTATAATTATGTCAATCCAAGAACTGGGAAAAAAGCTCCACTACTTTCTGATGAGGTTTATAAAGTAATTAAGAAAAATGCCGAGAAGTTAGACTCAACAATCATTTATAATAGAGATTTTAATTATGATTACTTTGGGTTTAAAACACTTGAAAGATCTTATTTGTTAAGATTAAATGGAGTTGTTGTTGAAAGACCTCAACACATGCTAATGAGGGTTTCTGTTGGTATTCATTATGATGATTTAGACTCAGCTATTGAAACATATAATTTGATGTCCAAAAAGTTTTTTACTCATGCGACACCAACATTATTTAATTCTGGAACCCCTAAGCCTCAGCTATCTTCATGTTTCTTATTGACAATGAAAGAAGACAGTATTGATGGTATTTACGATACGTTAAAACAAACAGCAAAAATTTCTCAATCAGCTGGAGGAATCGGTTTATCTATTCATAATGTTAGATCAACAGGATCATATATTTCTGGAACAAATGGAACATCAAATGGTATTGTACCAATGCTTAGAGTTTTCAATGATACAGCAAGATATGTTGATCAAGGTGGTGGTAAAAGAAAGGGATCATTTGCAATTTATATAGAGCCTTGGCATTCTGATATTTTTGATTTTCTAGATCTTAAAAAGAATCACGGAAAAGAAGAAATGAGAGCAAGAGATTTGTTCTATGCAATGTGGATTCCAGACTTATTCATGAAAAGAGTCGAGAGTAATGAAGATTGGACATTAATGTGTCCGAATGAATGCCCTGGACTTTATGACTGTCATAGTGAAGAATTTGAAAAGCTTTATTTGAATTACGAAAAAGAAGGCAAAGGAAGAAAAACAATTAAAGCAAGAGAGCTTTGGGAAAAAATATTAGAATCTCAAATTGAGACAGGTACACCATACATGCTTTATAAAGATGCTTGTAATAGAAAATCTAATCAGAAAAATTTAGGAACAATTAGATCTTCAAATTTGTGTACTGAAATTTTAGAATATACGTCGAAAGATGAGATTGCAGTTTGTAATCTAGCTTCAATTGCTCTTCCAATGTTTGTAAAGAATAATTCATTTGACCACAAAGAATTATTTAATGTAACTAAAAGAGTTACTAAGAACCTTAATAAAGTTATTGATAGAAACTATTATCCTGTCAAGGAAGCTGAAAACTCTAACTTTAGACATCGACCAATTGGACTGGGTGTACAAGGTTTAGCAGATGCTTTCATAAAATTAAGAATGCCATTTACATCTGATGAAGCAAAGGCTTTGAATCAAGATATTTTTGAAACAATCTATTATGCTGCTTTAACTGCATCAATGGAAGAAGCTCAAAGAGATGGAACATATAAATCATATAAAGGCTCACCAATTTCTAAAGGAGAATTCCAACACAACATGTGGGGAGTTAAAGATGAAGATTTAAGTGGAAGATGGGATTGGGCTAAGCTTAGAAAAGATATAAAAAAGAATGGTGTTAGAAACTCATTATTGGTTGCTCCTATGCCAACTGCATCTACTTCACAGATTTTAGGAAATAATGAATGTTTTGAACCATACACATCTAACATTTATACAAGAAGAGTATTGTCTGGTGAGTTCATAGTTGTAAACAAACACCTGCTTGAAGATTTAGTTAAGCTAGGGCTTTGGAATGAGGAGCTTAAACAAGAACTAATGAAAGCAAATGGATCAATTCAGCATATTGATTTTATACCCCAGGACATCAAAGATCTTTACAAAACCGTTTGGGAATTGAGTATGAAGGATATTATTGATATGGCACGTCATAGAGGATATTTTATTGACCAATCTCAATCACTGAACTTGTTTATGGAAGGTGCAACTATGGCTAAGTTAACATCAATGCATTTCTATGCTTGGAAATCAGGATTAAAAACTGGTATGTATTATTTAAGAACTAAATCCGCAGTTGATGCAATTAAGTTTACTCTTGATAATACTAAGAAAAAAGAGCCAGTTAAAGAGACTGTAGATGCTGCTTCGGCTGTGGCTGCTGTTCCTTCACCTGCAGAAACTGCTCAAATACCTGTAGAACCATTAACACCAGAAGAGTTAAAAGAGATGATTGCAAAATCTAAAGGCAATCAAGATGATGATTGCTTAATGTGTGGATCTTAGGATTTTTCTAGGAATTTATTGTAAATAAGTACTGCAAATAGACTTCCTGATACAGTTGAGAATACGTATAAATAAATATTATTTATTGTATTGCCTCCGTTCAAATAGTCTATAAATGATGGCCCTATAAATACTGAAGGATTAAATACTGCACCTGATATATTTCCAACTAGGTATATCCCTAAAGAAACTGTTAATCCGATCGCTAAACCATAGTAATTATTTCCTTTAGTTTTTGGATAAATAGCAACCACTAGGATTACGAACATCATAAGAAAAGTGAAGAAAAACTCAGAAGCAATTATTAAAAAAATTGACTCTTCTGCACTTGGATTTATAATTAAATTTCTTCCAATAATTGACAGAATCGATGCTGAAGAAATTGCTCCAAGTACTTGAAAAAAAATATACTTAATACAAGTTCTGAGTGAAATAGTTTTTTTTAAATAAAAAGAAATACTTACTGCAGGGTTGTAGTGAGCGCCAGAAAATTTTGCACCTAAATATATCAGTAAGCTCAATCCAACTCCAATTATTAAAGGGTTTTTAAAAAAACCAATAATTGTCAATAATAAAAATGTACCAATAAATTCAACTAAATATTTCAATACAGAATTTTAATTCAAATTAAAAAAAAAGCCATTCAAAAGAATGGCTTTCAAATACTTGTATTATTTATTTTTTAACGAATCATCATACAACTCTAAGAGAGACATTGTATTTTCTATCATCTCTTTAGTTTCAATCAATAGACTAAAATAAAGTGTTGTATTTTTTGGACTTGATTCTTCTTTCTTTGTTCTAGAAATTTGAATATCAATTTTATCCTCAAGAAAATCAATAAATTCTTGTTTTCTTTCAAGAACAGATTTTAATTCTCCAAAATTTGATACCGAAAACAAATTTTTTATATCGTCATATAAAGAAGAGCATTTAGAATTTATTTCTAACAAATCTTTAATCTGATTATAAGTCAACAATTTATGGTTGTTATTGACATGCTTGTAAGTTATTTTGGAAATATATTGTAACGATTCTGTAATGTCTTGAAGCTGAGTTAACATATTTATATAAAAGTTACTGGCAGCTTTGATTGTGTCTTCATCTAAATTTTTAATGAAATAGAATAAATCATTTCTTAAATCTTCGACTTCATCAGAAAGTTTTTCTACGGATTTTTTATTCTTTTTTAAATCATCAAGATTGCCATGTGCCAATCCTTCAATTGATGTTGAAAATATTGATTTAATCTTTTTAGAAGCTTTGGAAATATTGCTTCTACTTTCTTCAATCAAACCAATTACCGAGTTACTCTCAGATTTTGTTAAAACTTCAGAATTTTTCTCAAATTCTAATTCTTTTCTATGTGATACATAATTTCTTACTAGAATTAAAATTGCTCCGAAAATTAAAATTGCAATAGCAGTTGGACCTCCTAAATGAATAAGGAATGCTATAAGTCCGCATGCTGTAAAAGCAATAAATGCTGTAAAGAACCACCCCCCAATAACATTTAAAACACCCGCAACTCTATAAACTGCACTTTCAGAACCCCATGCTCTGTCTGAAAGAGATGTTCCCATTGCAACCATAAACGTAACATATGTGGTAGATAATGGTAATTTAAATGAAGTAGCAATTGAAATTAAAATTGCAGCAACCATCATATTCACAGATGCTCTAATCATATCGAAAGCTGGAAGTTCTAATGCTTTTTTAGAACTCATTTGTAAAACAGGAACCTCAAATTGAGAATTAATTTTTTCTCTTAATTTTGATGGAACTATTGCAGATGTAAATTTGGATGCATTCATTGCAAATCTGACTAAACTTCTAGATAAAAAATTTGGTTCAAATCTTTCTTTTGTATCCCTTTGTCTAGCTAAATCAATCTCTGTTTTAGTAACTTTTTTAGCTTTAGATGATACCCAAAGTGTAATAACCATCACCATACCTGCTATAAATAATAAAAGATTTGGTGTTGGCACCTTGCTAGCTAAAACTTCCATAGAAAACATATCCGCAGATATTCCAGAAGCAACCCAAGCTTCATAGGATTGCCATGCAGCAATTGGAACACCAATAAAATTAACTAAGTCATTTCCAGCAAATGCAAGTGCTAAAGAAAATGTACCTACACCAATTATTAACTTATAAATATTTACTTTAAACGAAAAGATCAGAAAATATGAAATAATTGAAAGTAGAATAAAGCTAACAGCAGAAATCATGAAAACTTCAGATTCTAGAAAAGCAGAAATAGTGGATCCACCTATTATATCATAGGTTTCTTTTGCATAAGAAGTACCTTTGATACCCTTCATCAATATGAAATATGTTATTGAAGTGAGGGCAACTCCTCCAAAAATAGAGCCTACCCACTTAGATTTTTTTTCATAGTTATACGAGAGTAATGTTCTGGCAATAAACTGAACCAATGCTCCAATAGAAAAGGCTATAAACACCGACAGTACTATTCCAAGTATTATTTGACTGGCTTTTGAAACATTTATATAATTAATAAGCTCACTAAAATCACCAGCATTTGCTGATATCTTGATTAATGAGACTGCAACTGCAGCACCCAGTAATTCAAATACAATTGATACTGTGGTAGAAGTCGGTAATCCTAAAGTATTAAAGAAATCTAACAACAATATATCGGTAATCATAACTGCCATAAAAATTATCATTATCTCAGAGAAGAAAAGCATTTCTGGATTAAAAATACCTTTTCTTGCAACCTCCATCATTCCACTCGAAAATACTGAACCAACTAATACTCCTAAGCTGGCCAATATCATTATTTTTTTTACTGAAATAGCTTTAGATCCTAAAGCTGAATTTAAAAAATTTACAGCGTCGTTGCTTACACCTACCATAAGATCTCCAATGGCTAAAATTGCCAACGCGATAATCATTATTAGATATATGTCCATATTATCTGTAAATGTTGCTAAAATATCTGAATAAGATATTAAATTAATGTTAAATAAATTCATAATTAAATTTTAATTTCTGCGTTAATAAAGAACATTGATTTATTGTTCTTTGATTCATCTAAATATTTATAGTTTCTATAATTGAAACTTATTTTAAAACCATCTCTAACTTTAGTTTGATATCCAAAAATTAATAATTTTCCATCCTTGCCAAAATTCCATGGAACTGAATTTCCAAAAAGTGTATTTGATTCTAGATTATCATATCTAGCATATATCTCACCTTTTCCTCCTACTTTTTGAGACCCATAAAATGAGTATCCTGATAGATTAGAATCAAGAGAAGGGTTATTGTATGATTCAGCATTATTTATCTTGTTGTATTCAATACCAATCCTTGATTTATTTATTGAGTATCCTATAAAGTATCCAACATTTGTTACGTTAAAGTTGTCATCACCAGATTCAGAGTCATAATATAATTTTGCAGATAAACCATTTTTAAATTCATAAATTAAATTTCCTCCAACTTTCATATAACCATCATCATCTTGAAGATTCTTATATCCTTCTCCATTCAAAATAAATGCATTAAATGTTAGATTGTTTGAAAGTTTAAATTCTCCATTGACACCAATATCTGCACTACTTCCAAATTTATTTTCATCTTGAAAAGTCTTATAAACATACCTGTAGCCCCAAATTTTTTCTTGATATTTGAATTGTTTATTACCAATCATTCCGAAACTAATTTTTATATTTTTTTCTAGTTTCCAATCAATTTGTGCTGTTTTTAGAAAAGCAGTGTACGAACTACCAGAGCTGTTTTTACCTACATCAAAAGTTATTTTAGCAGAAAGTTTATCATCAATTTTATAATTATAACCTAGATAGACTCTTTTGATTTCAAATGCTTTTTTCTTTGAAGCATCTTTAGTAAAATCTGAGTTAAAGTTCCAGAATAGTGTTGAAAAAACCTTTCCTTTATTTTCATCTTGAGCTAAAGCTTCAAAACTTAAAAAACATATTGTAATAATTATTAATTTTTTCATATTTATTGTTAAATTGTTCTGTATCTTCTTTTACAATTAAAATAAATTCTAGGAGAATTTCCTAAAATTACTTTTGCTTGGACTCTTTCGTTTAATTCATTTCGAATTGAGTTAAGCTGATCATTTCCGTTATTTTGCTTATTCATATTTAGTTTAACTTTACGTCTACAAAAATCTATATTAAAATTATTGTTGATGTTAACTAAATGTTATCAAAATGAAACTTAAAAATTATGATTTAAAATTGATCAGATTATTTGTTGTTGTGATCTTTGGCTTTGTATATCAAAATTCTTATTCCCAAAAACTCACAAAAGACATCAGTCTATCAAAAAAAATTGATGAGACCTCAGGTTTAGAAATTGTAGATGGCCAATTCATCACTCATAATGACTCTGGAGGTGACCCTAAATTATTTTATCTAGATAAAAAAGGTAAAATAGTTTTTGAAAGAACTTTAGAGGGGGTAAAAAATAATGATTGGGAAGATATTACTAAAGATGATCAATACATTTATGTTGCTAACATGGGTAACAATTTTGATACTCGTAAAAATTTATCAATTGTAAAAACTCCTATTGATCCTTCATCAAATGAGGCGGAATTAATTGAATTTAATTATCCAGAACAAGTGAACTTTACAACGGGGTATCTTCAATCACAATACGATGCTGAGGCTTTAATTACAATAGATGACTATTTGATTGTTCTTACAAAAAATAAGCTCAAAAAAATCACAGAGATATATGCTCTACCAAAAATTGCTGGCAAATACGAAGCAAAAAAAATTGGAAGCTTGAACACTCAGTCAATAATAACTGGAGGAGATTATGATCCAGAAACAAAACTTCTTGCTTTAACTGGTACTCTTATATTCAATGAATATTATATAATAAAAATTGAAGATTTTGATCTTGAAAGTAAAAAAGATTATAAGATAGACATGTATAAAATTCCAATAGGTAAAACTCAAGTGGAGGCAATAAAAATAATTGACTCGAATACTTTTTGGATTACATCAGAGGATGAAAAAAGTAGTTCTAGTGCTAGATTAATGAAGATTAAACTCTAGTATTTATTTTCAAAAAGACTTTTCCCTTTAAAAAATATTAAATTGCATTAATGAAATGGGAAAACCTACTATCCTTAAAAAGACAAGGTGATAGTTTAAAACGTCTAAGATCTGAGCAAGATAATACTAGAGTAGGTTTTGATGTAGATTATGATAGAATAGTTTTTTCTTCATTTTTCAGATCACTTCAAGATAAAACTCAAGTAGTCCCTTTTTCAAAAACCAGTTTTGTCCACACTCGATTAACGCATAGTTTAGAGGTATCTGTTGTAGGCAGAAGTTTAGGTAGAGTTGTTGGAAAATTTATTTTAGATAAGTATCCTTATTTAAAAGAAGTCTACAAATTTCAAATTAATGATTTTGGAAGTATTGTAGCTGCTGCATGTTTATCGCATGATATTGGAAATCCACCATTTGGTCATAGTGGGGAATCTGCAATAGGAGACTTTTTTAAAATTGGAGATGGAGTAAAATATAAGTCTCAATTAACAGATTTACAGTACAATGATCTTTGCACATTTGAAGGAAATGCTAATGGATTTAAAATTTTAACTGAAAGTAAAACAGGTTCTAAAGGTGGACTAAGGTTAAGCTATTCAACACTTGGAGCTTTCACTAAGTATCCAAAAAAATCTTTACCATATAAACCAACTGATCATATAAAGGATAAAAAGTATGGGTTCTTTTCAAATCAATCTGATTTTTTTGATGAAGTTGCATCAGAGTTAGGATTAAAAATAGGTGAGAGTAATTATAATAGGCACCCTTTGACTTTTTTGGTTGAGGCTGCAGATGATATATGTTATACATTAATCGATTTTGAGGATGGAATTAATTTAGATTGGATTCCAGAAGAATTTGCATTAGAATATTTAGTCAAATTGGTTAGTAACTCAATTGATAAAAAGAAATATAATAACATGAGCTTGAAAGGTCAAAGAATCGCATATTTAAGAGCTCTTGCAATTAATACTTTGATTAATGAAGCCGTTCAAATTTTTATTGAAAATGAAGAAGAAATTTTGAAAGGAAACTTTAAGGATTCTTTAATGAGTAAGTCAAAGTATAAAGCACAAATGGAAGGAATAATAAAAATTAGTGTAGATAAAGTTTACAAATCAAAAGAGGTAATTGAAAAAGAATTGACAGGTTATAAGGTTCTTAATTTCTTACTTAAAACATTTACTAATTCTGTTATAAATTGGAAAGAAAATAGAGTAAGTGCATTTGATGAACTTGCATTAGAGTGTATCCCTAAAGAATACCTAAATAAAGAAACTGACCTATACTCAAGTTTGCTTGATGTAAGTTGTTTTATTGCAAGTTTAACAGATGGATTAGCTTTAGAATGGTATAAAAAACTCAATTAATGACTCAAGAGGAAAAAGATATTTTTTATATGCAAAAAGCTTTGGCTGAAGCCAAATATGCTTTTGAAAAAGATGAAATTCCAGTTGGAGCTATCATTGTTTCAAACGATAAAATTATAGCAAGATCACATAACCTAACTCAAATGTTAAATGATGTAACTGCTCATGCTGAAATGCAAGCAATTACATCTGCAGCTAACCATCTAGGAAATAAATATCTAACTGAATGTACCCTTTATGTCACATTGGAGCCTTGTCAAATGTGTGCTGGAGCAATGTACTGGGCACAATTAAATAGATTAGTTTATGGTGCAAGTGACAACCACAGAGGTTATAAAGTTTTAGGAACTAAGCTTCATCCAAAAACAAAGGTTAAATCTGGATTGCTTTCTAAGGAGTGTAAATTAATTGTTGATGCTTTTTTTATAAAAAAAAGAAAAGAAAAAGCTCTCTAGTCTTTATATAGATAATCGTCAAGTTTTTTGTTTCTATACCTGTAGTATAAAAACAGAGGCATAAATAAAAAACAGAAAATCAACACACTAATACCAATTGTTTTTTCACCATTTTCTGCTCCATTATTATTTATATATAGTCCGTAAAAAAGTAAGATGAGATCTAAAAAGAAAATTATATACAGAAGGGATCTAAATATCAAACTATTTCAATTTAATATTCAACTCATCAAGCTGACTTTTATCAATTGAAGAAGGACTATCAATCATAACATCTTTCCCGCTATTATTTTTCGGGAAAGCAATATAATCTCTAATTGATTCATCATTATTCATAACGGCAACAAGTCTATCAAATCCAAAAGCAATACCACCATGTGGAGGAGCTCCATATTTAAAGGCATTCATTAAAAATCCAAACTGATTTCTTGCTTCTTCTTTAGAAAAACCAAGGATAGAAAAAACTTGTTCTTGAAGTTTTTCATCATGAATTCTAATTGATCCTCCACCAATCTCATTTCCATTAATAACTAGGTCATATGCATTAGCTAATGTATCACCAGGGGTTTCATTAATTATTCCATTAACTGGAGATGTGAATGGATGATGCATTGAATGAAATCTTTCTGTTTCATCATCCCATTCAAATAATGGAAAATCTGTAACCCATAAAGCTTCAAATTCGTTGTTTTTTCTCAATCCTAATCTATTCCCAACCTCAACTCTCAGCGAACCTAACTGATTTAAAGCTTTATTTTTCTTCCCTGAAATTATAAAGCTCAGATCACCAGGATTAGATTCAGTCAATTTTTTAAGCTCTTCTTCACTGAAAAATTTATCAATAGAAGATTTTACAGTTCCATCTTCATTATGTTTTACCCAAATTAGACCAAGAGCTCCAATTTGAGGTCTTTTTACCCAATCAGTATATGAATCAATAATTTTTCTTGAAAATTCAGATCCATTTGGAATGTTGAATCCATAGATTGCTTCGCTATCATCAAATATTTTAAATCCATTCCCTTTAGCATTTTCACTAATATTAAAAAACTTCATACCGAATCTTGTGTCTGGTTTGTCAGAACCATATTTCTCCATAGCTACATTAAATGGAATTCTAGTAAAATCATTGAGATTATAATTTAAACAAGTCTTAAAAAGATGCTTAACCATTCCTTCGAACGTATTTAGAACATCTTCTTGATTAACAAAAGACATTTCGCAATCTATCTGTGTGAATTCAGGTTGTCTGTCAGCTCTTAAATCTTCATCTCTAAAACATTTAACAATTTGAACATATTTGTCAAAACCACTTATCATGAGTAGTTGTTTGAAAGTTTGAGGAGATTGTGGAAGAGCATAAAACTCGTTCTTATTTATTCTTGAAGGAACAATAAAGTCTCTAGCTCCTTCAGGCGTAGATTTAATTAAATAAGGAGTTTCTATATCAATGAATCCTTCTTCTTTTAAATATTTCCTTACCTCAAAATTTAAGTTATTTCTAAAAATCAGGTTGTCTTTTAGAACATTTCTTCTTAAATCTAAATATCTAAATTTCATTCTTAGATCATCTCCACCATCGGTTTCATCTTCAATTGTAAATGGAGGGGTTTCAGCCTTATTCAAAACTGAAATAGAATCAACTAAAACTTCTATATCACCAGTTGGGATTTTATCGTTTTTAGATTCTCTTTCAGCAACTTTTCCTGAAACAGAGATTACATACTCTCTGCCTAAAGATTTCACAGTTTGAATAACATCTTTTGATGTTTTTTCAGAATCTATAAATAATTGAGTGATACCGTATCTGTCTCTTAAATCAATCCAAATTAAAAATCCTTTATCCCTTACTCTTTGAACCCATCCAGATAATTTAACTTCTTTGTTGATATCGGACTTTCTTAATTCTCCACAATTATGACTTCGATACATATCTACAAATATCTAATAAATTATATTATAATCTGAATTTGAATATTACAATCAGTTAATTCAATTTGAATTCTCTAATTTTTAGAGCAGCTCTTTTACTAAGATAGAATGTAACTGGCACAATAACAAGAGTTAGAAATGTTGCAAAGGTTAATCCAAAAATTACAGTCCAAGCCAATGGTCCCCAAAAAATTACATTATCACCACCAACATAAATATTTGGATTACCACTACTAAACAAACTCATTAAGTCGATATTTAACCCAATAGCAAGAGGAATCAATCCAAGTATTGTTGTAATTGCAGTTAATATTACGGGTCTTAACCTTGCTTTCCCTCCACTAACTATAGCCTCAAATATTTGATCTTTAGACAACATGTTGTCTTTTTCAACATTTAGTTCTTCTTTTTTTCGGTCTAATAATAGCTGAGTATAATCTATTAACACAACACTATTATTTACAACAATACCGGCTAAAGAAATTATACCAAGCATTGTCATAATAATAACAAAAGTCATATTAAAAATAATCAAACCAAGAAATACACCAATAAAACTTAAGAATATAGACAGTATAATTATTAAAGGTTTTACAATAGAGTTAAATTGAAATACAAGCAATAGTAGAATTAACATTAGAGCCATCAATAAAGCAGTGTTTAAAAACTCTTGATTTTTATCTTGTTCTTCAATTTCACCTGTGAATTTAAAATTGACATCTTCTGAAATATCAAATCCATCTAATTGAAATTTAATTTGATCAACAATTTCTTTTGCATTATATCCAGCAAGGATTGATGAATAAAGTGTTACAACTCTTGAAAGATTTCTATGTTTAATTGCGCTATAAGTTTCAACATTTTTAGTTTTAATTAAAGATGCTACCGGAATTTCTTTAACCTGCCCATCAGACATGTCCCTAAAAATTATGTTCTGATTAAACAATAGGGATTTATCATATCTATCTTCATTGTTGAACCTTACATTAATATCATAATCTTCTCCATCTTTTTTAAATATTCCTGCCTTTTCTCCAAATAATGATCTTCTTAATACTAATCCAATTTGACTAGGATTAATTCCAAGCTCACCTGCTTTTTGTCTATCAACTTCAATCTCAAGCGAGGGGTTACTTTTATTAACATCAATTTTTAATTCTTCAATTCCTGAAATTTTTTGATTATTAATAAATATTCTCATTTGTTCTGCAGTCTCAATAAGCTCCAGATAATCTCTTCCTGAAATTTCAATATTTACAGGATATCCAGCAGGTGGTCCATTTTCATCTTTTTCTACAGAAATTGATAATCCTGGATACTTACCACTTAACTTCTCCTGTACTTCAACTCTCATATCTTCACTAGAAAATCCGTTTCTATATTTGAACTCTCTCATTGTAACTGTAATCTTCGATTTGTGAGGCATATCAGCTTGGGATCCAAAATCATTTTGTTGATTTCCTGCTCCATCTCCAACTTGACTTAGCATGGATTCAACCATGAAATTTTTAGAATTTTCAAAATATTTTGAAGCATTTATAACTTCAATAACTTCCTGCTCAATTTCTTTTGTTATTGAATTTGTTTTTTCAATATCTGTTCCTTGAGGATATTCAGCATACACTATAATTTGATTCGGTTGGTTGTCGGGGAAGAACTCAACTTTTGGCCCTGCTATACCAACAAGTACCATCGTAAAAAATAAAAGTATGATAGTACCAAATAAAAATGCAAAAGCTCTCCAACCTTTTAGTGCAAACCTTAAAAAGCTTTCATATTTGTTTTCAAGAGTTTCCAAAAAGATAGTTCTAAACCTTAAAGCCATTGACTTTAGGTAATATGAATAAAGCCAGAAGAAAATGTTTATTGTAATAAATAGAGTTCCAAATCCAGTTGCTGAACCACCCATTAATATCATGATTAAGCCAATCCCCGAAAGAAAATAAGTTAGTTTAATAAGATCTTTTTTAGACAGATTTTTCTCATCAATACTCATAAATTTTGAAACAAGCATTGAATTAAAAAAAATTGCAACAAAAAGTGAAGAACCCAATACTATTGACAATGTTATGGGCAGATAAATCATAAACTGTCCAATTGTTCCTGGCCATAAACCTAGAGGGACAAACGCTAAAACAGTTGTGGCAGTTGAAACAATAATTGGATAAGCTATTTCGCTAATCCCTAATTTTGCAGCTTCTACTTTTGACATTCCTTCTTTCTCCATCAATCTATAAACATTCTCAACTACAACGATTCCGTTATCTACTAACATGCCAAGACCCATTACTAAAGCAAATAGAATCATCGTATTTAGACTATATCCAAGTGCAGAAATAATCATTAATGACATGAACATTGACATTGGAATTGCAAAACCTACAAATAGTGCATTTCTAAATCCTAAGAAGAACATTAAGACAGTTGTTACAAGAAAAATCCCA
>Ga0255772_10003511_pt1 | contig 14986 bp, 20 predicted proteins | sample 071ome_34_FD_179970 | JGI IMG/M metagenome (GOLD analysis project Ga0255772, IMG submission 179970) | Coastal salt marsh microbial communities from the Groves Creek Marsh, Skidaway Island, Georgia - 071411BT metaG (version 2) | ecosystem: Environmental > Aquatic > Marine > Intertidal zone >...
GATTTCAACTGGCAACTATGCACTAAACTATCTTATTTCAGGCGATTTTCACAAAGGCATTCCATTAGGTAAAGTAAGTGTATTTGCAGGCGAATCTGGTGCAGGTAAGAGTTATATTTGTGCAGGTAACATTGTAAAAGCAGCACAAGACCAAGACATTTTTGTTGTGCTTATCGACAGTGAGAATGCACTTGATGAAGACTGGCTTAGGAATTTAAACGTTGACACAAGCGAAAAAAAGCTACTTAAATTAAACATGAGTATGATTGATGATGTAGCTAAAACTATCTCAGTTTTTATTGACGACTACAAAAATTTAGAAGGAGAAGACAAACCTAAAGTACTATTTGTTATCGACAGCTTAGGCATGTTACTAACACCAACTGATGTTGATCAATTTGGTAAGGGCGATCTTAAAGGTGATATGGGCAGGAAACCTAAAGCACTTACTGCACTTGTAAGGAATTGTGTTAATATGTTCGGCAGTCATAACGTAGGACTTGTAGCAACAAATCATACATATGCTAGTCAAGACATGTTTGATCCAGATGATAAGATTTCAGGTGGACAAGGTTTTATCTATGCAAGTAGTATTGTAGTTGCAATGAAAAAACTCAAACTAAAAGAAGACGAAGACGGTAACAAAACTTCAGAAGTGCAAGGTATCCGTGCAGCTTGTAAGGTAATGAAAACACGTTATGCAAAACCGTTTGAAGGTGTACAGGTTAAGATTCCTTATGAAACCGGTATGAATCCTTACAGTGGTCTTGTTGACCTTTTTGAAAAGCAAGGACACCTTGTTAAAGACGGAAATAGGTTACGATATATTGACAGTGAAGGAAATGAACACAAAGAATACAGAAAAAATTGGACTGGCGAACTATTAGATATGGTGATGCAAGACTACCCAAATAAACGTAAAGATATAAATACTCCATCTATGGAAGAGGAGATTATAGAGGATGACGGAACAGCAGATAGTTGAAATTTGGAGTTTATTCCGAGAACACTGTGATAAGAAACAGTTAACAGTTGCAGCAGAACATTTTGTAGAACTACTTGCAGACTTTGGAACAACAGATGATGCAATGAAAAATTCATTAGGAAATTGTAACACACTTGATATTGCAATTTCCTATTATCTAGACATAGACGAGGATGAAGAATATTGAAAGGATAAATGGGCTGGTATAGCGAAGTAGCAAGAGACATTGGAAAAATTCCGGATGCTATATTGCATTTTGAAACTGAATTAAGAGATGCAAAACTTGAATGTAAGGTTAAAGGAAATGTTGAAAAACTTGCTGCAGAGCTTCCGGGAATTGTAGAACATCGTTTCAATCAATTGCAAGAAATAGAAGCTATATTAAATTATTTGAATATTGAACTAAGGAAATTACGAAGCTCTTTTTTCAAAAAGTATTTAGAAAATTATCAACGAGCATTGTCTAGTCGCGATGTTGAAAAATATGTAGACGGAGAACTAGATGTAGTTGATTTTGAAAAAATAGTAAATGAGTTTGCCTTATTAAGGAATAAATGGTTAGGAATCCTTAAAGGGCTTGACCAAAAACAATGGCAAATAACAAATATTGTTAAATTGCGTGTAGCTGGTATGGAAGATGCTTCTTTATGATATTTCATTGTATATACAAACAAGGAGACGAGAGATCTGAAATTTATTTACAAGAAGCATTACAATCTGCAAAAAAATTTAATATTCTTGCACAACCGTATCCAGGTATATATTCTAATATAGACAACATAATAAAAAACGAACAGTTATTTATAAATCCATTAGGAAAATATAAAATAAAACATAATGGTGTTTTAGGCTGTTTCCTTTCACATTATTTTTTATGGCACAAATGCCTAAGGAAAAGGATTCCTATTGGTATTTTAGAATATGACGCAATTTTTAGAAAACCCCTTCCAAATTTTGTAACCACAAAATTTAGTCACTATCTTCATTTAGACTACAATAGGCATATATATCTAGACCATCCCGATTACAATTACTTGACAGAAGTAGAAAAAGATCATAGACCATTTTCTATACAAGAATTAAAAGAAAAGAAAGAAAAAGCAAAACTTACTAGACCTTTCAAGTACATTAACAATAATAATATTAGAGGTGCATTCGGTTATATTATTAAGCCTGCAGGTGCAAGATTATTAATAGAAGCGACAAAAAAATATGGCATCTTACCAGCAGATATTCAACCTAACTTACTGTATTGTAAAATACATTATTCTGTACCAAGTATAGTAATGTTAAATCCTACGTCATTATTTGAAAGAACTAAATATTCACATACAACAAACGATAGGACATTTAATTAATGGATGATAATTTTACAAAGATAAAAAATTTATTAACTTATACCACACTCAGTGATAAAACTTACAATGGTCGAAATTATGATGCAGGTTATCACACTTTAAACATACATGGAAAAACAATTTTAGGACAACGGAAACCTTTATATAGATTAGAAAATCTTAATTACAATTTTCAAGAAAAAATAATTTTAGATATAGGTTGTAATCAAGGCGGAATGCTTTTTGAACTACAAAATAAAATAAAAGAAGGTGTTGGAATAGATTATAATCCTAAATTAATTAATGTTGCTACACGGATTTCAAATAGTCATAATTACAATAATTTAAGTTTTTATACTTTTGATTTAGATAATGAAGATCTTAACCTTATTATAAATTTTTTAAACAACCCAATAGATGTAATTTTTCTTTTATCAGTGTGTATGTGGATAAAAAATTGGGAAAATTTAATTGCTTGGGTATATCAAAATAGTAATTACTGTTTATTTGAGACAAATGGAAAATCAGCAGAACAAATAAAACAAATAGAAGTTTTAAAAAGTTTTTATAAAAAAGTTGACATAATACGCGAAACAAGCGACGATGATCCAAAACAAAAGAAAAGGTCTACCCTTTGGTGTCAGAAATAAATATTTTAACACTTAAAGGAATAATAATAGAAGGTTTAGGAGGTTCAAATATTTGGATGAAGAATTATATGCCTTCTTTGTATCCAGGCACTTTAAATGTATTATTAGATACCCATAGACCTGACATCCAATGGCATTCTGAATACACTATTACTGATGGAAATTTACAAGGTAAAAAAATTAAAATTGGAAATTGTTGCATAAATGATATACCTGCAATAATTATAAAACCTCCTGATTTTAATTACAAAAAGCGTCCTAATTGGGTTGAAATTGGACATACAGAAAAATTAAGAAATATCTTAAAATTAAAAACCGGAGATTGTGTAAGCATAAAATTTACACACGGAACAAAATCGTTTATCAAAAAAATTATCGTGAATAATGCCAATTTACATTAGGAGAATATACTAGCATGTATAAAATTTTTATCGGATATGATTCTAGAGAAGATATTGCATACAAAGTGTGCGAAGACAGTATAATAGAAACTACAAAGGCAAAATTTGATATAGAAATAATACCTTTAAACTTAAAAGAATTAAGAAAAGAAGGTCATTATTATAGAAGAGTTGATCAGTTAGGATCAACTGAATTTACTTTTAGTAGATTTTTAGTTCCATATCTTTCAGGATTTGAAGGATGGGCATTATTCATTGATTGTGATTTTTTGTTCTTACATGATGTACAAGAATTATTTAAGTATACAATTAATGCAGATAACTATGCCGTATTATGTGCAAAACATGATTACAAACCTAAGAAAAAAATAAAGATGGATCATAGAAGACAAAGTATATATCCGAGGAAAAATTGGAGTAGTTGTGTATTATGGAACTGCAGTCATCCTAAGAATAAGATATTAACACGGGAATTTGTTAATGATGTTGATACTACAGGCCAATATTTACATAGGTTTTCTTGGTTAAAAGATAATGAAATTGGAGAAATTTCTCATGAGTGGAATTGGCTAGTAGGTTGGTATAAAAGCCCTAAAAATGGTGTACCTAAAGCATTACATTATACCGAAGGAGGACCATGGTTTAAAGATTATGAAAAATGTGATTATGCAATAGATTGGTACATAGCTGAAAGGAAATTAAAACAAAAAAAGCCTAAGCAAATCAAAATAAATAAATTTGAAGCTTTAGATGCACAAAAAGAAAAACTATTTTCTGATCTTTTAGATTATTGGGCAGATCCTAATAATTTTTATTTTAAAAACGATATAGAAACAATTATAAAGGAAATTAAAACTAACGTGGGTAGTAAGGTTGTAGCAATTGATAGCGAAGGCGGAATTAATTATAATGTAAAAGGATTAACCTATGATCCTATCCTTGTTAACTTTGTATTAGGGTCTCAAGGCTATATTTCTAATTGGGATAGAGAAGAACAAACAAGTATACCTCTAGTTATTAGAGGTTTAGGAGGCGGTAGTCGGAAAGCAATTAAAAGCTGTTGGCAAAATAATAGAACTTTTTATGCAGTTGATACAGGATATTTTGGTAACTGGAAATCAAAAATTATTCATAGAGTAACAAAAAATGCACTCCAAAATTTAGGACCAATAATTGACCGTCCTATGGACAGAGCTAAAAATTTCGGTTACAGATATAAAAAATTTACGCCTGGTAAAAAGATATTAGTATGTCCTCCAAGTATCAAAGTAATGGAAACTTTTGATCAACCTAGTCCTGAAGAATGGGTAAAAATAATAAAAGAAGAATTAAAAAAACATACAGATAGGCCAATTGAAATTCGTTTAAAACCTAACAGAACTGAAAGAGTAACTACAAAATCCATTCAAGGAGCATTACAAGATGATGTTTATTGTTTAATAACGTATAATAGTATTGCAGCAGTAGAAGCGTTAATGGAGGGTAAACCGGCAATTGTTCTTGGGCCTAATGCAGCTAGCAATATTGCAAATACTAGATTAGCAGAAATAGAATCATTAAACATACCTAGCAAAGATGAGATGGATAGGTTTATGGCACATTTATCCTACTGTCAATTTACAGTAGCAGAAATGAAATCTGGCTTTGCATGGACAACAGTAAATGAAAGTAGTTAGTTACCTGTCTGGTATTCCTGTAAAAAATAACAAGTTTGAAAAATCTGCTTGCTTAGAATTCTTTGTCAAAGGTGTTAATTTAAAAGGCGACACTGGTATTTGTACAAAAAATTTTAATATTATTCCATGCGACTTAGCAATGATCCAAGGATTTGTTCATGAAGGCAGTAAAAACATGCCTCATTTAAGATTAAGAAAGCAGGTTTTAGAAACTCAAAAACTTAATAATTCTAAAACACTTATCGCAGATAGTAATTTGTTTTTGTACCTTAATAAAGAAAATACACCACATCATTACTTACGTTACAGCTTTGATGGTATATTTAGAAGTACAGGATTTTATTTCGACAAAGATATAGATAAGAAAAAATGGCAACAAATAAAACACGATTTACAAATAGATGTAAAACCTTATAGAAAAACAGGAAATCATATCCTTGTATGTTTGCAAAGAGATAACGGTTGGAGTATGCATGGTACACAAGTGAAAAGTTTTTTAGAAAGTATTTTAACAACTTTAAAAATTTATACCGATCGACCTATTATTGTAAGAGGACATCCCGGGGATAAAAAGACCTCTTCTCGTATGAAACAGTATTTTCCAACTGCACAATTTAGTAATGAACCCAAATTAGAAAATGATTTAAAAAGAGCATGGGCTACTGTTACATTTAACAGTAGCCCTGGAGTAGCAAGTTTAATTGAAGGCGTACCAGTTTTTCAAATTGACCCAAATATTGATAATAGCATGTATGGCGAAGTTGCAAACAAAAGATTACAGCAAATTGAACAACCTATATTATTTGACAGAACAAGGTGGCTTGATAAAATCAGTATGTGTCATTGGAAATTTGACGAATTACAAAATGGGTCAGCATGGGAGTTTATGAAACAATATCTTTAATTTTTCCAATACGATTCATTTCTACTTTGCACAAGATCAGATTTTTTGCTTTTTCCTAATTTTTTCCTATCGCCTTTCATATGATCTAACCATTTACCTAATATTGTATTGATTAAGGGATGTCCTCCTCCGCCTGTTCGAGCAATAGGTAAATTTATATCTTTAGTGTAATCATGTATGTCTGGATACATTTGTTTAAACTTGTCTAAGACATGACCAAATACGTAACTGTCGTGCCATTCTTCTAATTTAAAAATTCCTATGTTAGCATTTTCATACATATATCTAAAATTTGCAACAAATTGTTTACATTTTGCATCAGCAACCTTTAATCCATAAAATCCACACTCAGGCCATGTTGCAGATGATTTACCCCTGCCTACATAAGTTAACCATGCATTATCTGGTAGTACTGAACCGAATTCCGCATGAGACCACGGACTATGGATATAAGAGTCAGCATCTATCCACACACACCAATCTTCTGCTCTGTTACATGCATCAAAAACTGCATAGACCTTATTAGAAAATCTTATAGCATCCCATTTAAAAGTTTTATGATAATCTTTTGGACGTTTGCTAGGCCACGGACATGTACCAGTTGCCATTGGAACATTGCCCCAAGTCTTCTTAAACCGTACAAGTTCAGGTAATGCTTCTTCTTGATCTAAAATTAAAATATTTTTCGGACTAGGATTTTTAGGTTGGCATTTTTCTGCATAGCAGATTAATTTAATTTCTTTATCTATATTTTGAGCAAAAGAATTTAAAAATCGTTGTCCGTATAAATCTAAGCCATCTTTATTAAAAGTTGTTACAACTAAAATTTTTTTCATAAATACTCTTTATTAAATGTTATAAAGGTATTTAACCATGAAGTTTGGTTTATGGACAGCTAACGGAGCATTAAACTCTAAACCTGTATTTGAAGCTTTTAGTAAAGGAGTTCAAAAATTAGGGCATAAGGTTATCGAAAATAAATCTGCAGATATTGATGTAATTTGGAGTATTCTTTGGAATGGTAGAATGATGAAGAATAAACCTATATATCTAAATGCAATCTCTAATAAAAAACCTCTAATTATTTTAGAAGTAGGCGGATTATTTAGAGGACACACATGGAAGATGGGATTGAATGGCATAAACTACGGAGCTTATTTTGGACCTACCAATAATGACAGTAAAAGAGTAAATGCATTAGGTTTAAGATTACAACCATATCAAACAAACCATGATAAACCAATTTTAATTGCATGCCAGCACAAAATGAGCGGACAATGGCCATCTTTAGAGTATGCAAATTCATGGTTATATGATACAATAAATGAGCTACGGAAATATACTGATAAACAAATTATTGTTCGCCCTCATCCAAGAAGTACAATAAATAGGTTTTTTACTCATCATCAATATAAAAATATAATTTCACAGCGTCCGATAAAGCGACCTGGCACATACGATGATTACAATTTAATCTATAAAAATTTATATACTGTAGTAAATTATTCTAGTAATCCCGGAGTTCAAAGCATAATCAACGGCATTCCTTGTATTACTAGTGATAAAAGCTTAGCCTTTCCTGTTTCAAATAAAATTAATGAAATTAATGCTTTAAAACAGTATGATAGACAAAAATGGTTAAATGATATTGCTTATACAGAATGGACAGAATCAGAAATTGCAACAGGAGAACCTATAAAAAGATTGACTTTCAATTTATAATTGTATATAATAAATTATTATCAATAAAGGTATTATGCACATTGAAGATTACATTGAAATTTTAGCAGGCCATAATACAGAAAATAAAATAATTTTAGATGCTAAAGATATAAAATTAATCAAAAGTCTGAGTAGCCAAACATTAAATCATATAGCGTTTACTGACCGGCAACATACTCTAGCTAAAACAAAAATTATAGAATATAAAGACCAGCTCATCGCCAATGGTTTTAGTGATTATGAAAACCATTTAGATAATTTAAGACATCCGTACAGAGAAATTGATAGAAGAAAAACTGTTTCCTTAATTACAATTGAAGTTCCGGATTTATTCGACTTACATAAGAAAATAATGCTTGCAATAAAATTTCCATATGCTAAAAAAATGATAAAGCATATAGAATTTATAAAAAGTTTGCAAAGTAGGGTATTTGGTATTGACAAACTTTATGATTCAAAAACAAAGACTCATTACCTTGAAGTAACTGAAAAAAATATATATAAAATTGTAGATAGGTTTAAAGATTTAAATTTTGAAATTGACAAAGAATTAATTAAACAGTATTATGTAATAAAAAATTTTGTAGATACTCCTAGTAATTTTATGCCAGGAATTTATAATTATAAACTAAAAAATGTACATAAAAATTTAGAAAACTATGTATCAAAAATTTTAGGAAAGCCGTCTCTAAGCACATTGGCACTATACTATGATCGACGTGATTGTTTTGGGCTAAAGTACTTTGATCAAGATTTATTAGACGCATCGTTAAGCAAGTTTAGTAGTCTAAGTAAAAAAATTATACATTCGGATCAAAAATCTATTTTTCTATCAAGGCATGAATTTACACATCAAGATATTTGTACATCATTGATAGAACTAAAACGATTTCCTATATTAGTTGTGTTAAAGAAAAATTTAGAATCAATAGACCTGTTAGAAATGTATGAAGGATATAAAAAAATAATACAACCAAAAAATATAAGTGTTTTATTTAGATTAGATAATATTAATTCTGAAAACACAACTTTTAATCAGGTAGTTAAAGAATTATCTTTAAACAATCCTATTACAGAACAAACACAAATTGTTTTTTTAAATAAAGATAAAATTCCCAAACCTTTAGTTACTAGTCAATTTAAAGCAAATGTTACAATTTTAATGGAAAGCTTTAGACACAATCGAATAATTAATTCATATTATGAATCCTCGGAATTAGTTTTACACTATGATACTATTCCTTCTACTTGGGCGTTTAAAGCAAGTTAATTATGACAACATGTAAACTTATTATAGAAGATGAAGTTAATATAAAACTAGAAGGTCTACCTGTTGAGATACGCAGGAAACTTGCCAATGCACTTAAATTTGAAGTTCCGTATGCACGTTACATGCCGCAGTACAAACTTGGTAGATGGGACGGTAAGGTTGCTTTTTTTGGTATAGGCGGTACAGGATACGTTAATCATCTCAATACAATTGTAGAAATACTGCAAAACAATAATGTAGAAATCGCTGACATAGAAGACCGCAGGCATCCTGTTACACTAGACTTCCAACCTATAACAGAAGACTATTGGAAACAACAAGGGGTAAAATGGCCAGAAGGACATCCTGCTGCAGGTGAAGATATTATACTAAGAGATTATCAGGTAGAGGCTATAAATAACTTTTTAGAAAATCCACAAAGTCTACAGGAAATTGCAACTGGCGCTGGTAAAACTATTACTACTGCAACACTTTCACACATAGCGGAAAAATATGGACGAACACTTGTCGTTGTACCAAACAAATCTCTTGTGCAACAAACTGAACAAGATTACCGAAATTGCGGGCTGGATTGCGGCGTATACTTTGGCGATAGGAAAGACCTATCCAAAACGCATACCATATGCACTTGGCAAAGTCTCAACATACTAGATAAGAAAAGCAAGGATGGAACAGCAGTACTAACACTTGCAGAGTTCTTAGACGGCGTAAGCACAATAATCATTGACGAAGTGCATCAGGCAAAGGCTGAGGTCTTAAAGAACTTGCTTACACGCAACCTACGTAATGCTCCGATACGCTGGGGACTAACAGGCACAGTGCCCAAAGAACGTTTTGAGTTCGAAGCACTACATGCAAGCATAGGACCTGTTATTGGACAAATTACTGCTAAAGAATTACAAGACAAGGGTGTACTGTCTAACTGTCATGTAAACATTATGCAAATTATAGATACAGTTGCACATCGAGATTATCAAAGCGAATTAAAATATCTTGTTACCAATGAAAATCGGGTAAACTACATAGCAAAAGTGTTAAATAAGATTAAGGAGTCTGGTAACACCCTTATATTAATTGATCGTATCAGTGCAGGAGAGCTGTTACACGAACGCATAGAAAATTCAATTTTTATAAAAGGAGATGTAAAATTAAAAGACAGAAAGATAGCGTATGACGGCATTCAAGATGCAACAAATAGTGTTATTATTGCGACTTACGGGGTTGCTGCTGTGGGGATCAACATTCCTCGCATTTTTAATCTTGTTTTGATAGAACCCGGAAAAAGTTTTGTACGAGTTATACAGTCGATAGGTCGTGGTGTTCGAAAAGCAAAAGACAAAGACTTTGTACAAATTTGGGATATAACCAGTACATGTAAGTTCGCTAAAAGACACTTAACAGAACGTAAAAAATTTTATAAAGACGCACAATACCCATTTACATTAGAAAAGGTAGATATACAATGAAAGTTTTAACGCTTAATAATGAATCATTTGATTTAAATAACCTGCCCGATGAGTTAGAGGAAGATTTTAGATTTAGTGTACTAGATAACAGTGATCCTTCTGATCCAGATTTTTTCTTTATACCATTAGTATTTCTTGAATCTTTTAGCAGTCCTGCTATAGTATTAGATATAAGAGGAAATGAAATCATAATGCCTGTAGATTGGCATATTGCAGTAGGAGATAGCAGAGTTGGAAAAGATTTAGAAGTCTTACCCTTAACAAGTATCAATGATAGAGGTTTTGAAGCTTTTTTATTTAATCCACGTAAAAGTTATAAAGCTGATTATAGTCCAATCAAAGTAAACAATTATTATAATGATGTTAAATGGTTTTTTCCTAAAATAAAAACAGGACAATTACTATCTGTTCCATTGTCAGATGAGCCTGATCCATTATGTGCATTTTTTTGTAGAGATATTTCTAAGCAACACGAAGTAATTGATTTTTGTAATCTAATTTAAAAATTAATATGGATAAAATACCTTTAAAAGATATTTTAGGAGCTATTGATCTAAATGCAAGATCAGTGTGGAAAGAATTAACTGACGCACAAAAAAAATCTATTACGCAATCTTTCTATGTGTTAAATAGATATGCATCATTTGTTCAAGGTAATCGGCAAGAACAAGAAGATGCAGTTTTAAAAACAAATGAATTTTTTAACAAGCACTATATGGCTTGGAAAAATGATCCAGAATTTCAATGGCAACTCTTATGTTTATGTGGTAATACTGGAAAGATTTTTTTCCATAAATTTATATATCTTAAAACAATTGTAAGTAAAAATGTAGAAATATTAGCCAAACTGTATCCTAACAGGAAATTAGATGAATTAGAATTATTAGAAAAAATAAACACAGAAGAAGACTTATTTGATTTATTTGAAGATCACGGATTAGATGTTAGAAAATAAACGTTTTAAGTGTAAGTATTGTAACACGTCTTATACTAAAGAAAAGACATTAGTTGCTCATATGTGCGAAAAAAAGCGAAGAGCTTTGCAAAAAAATGAAAAACGTGTTCAATTAGGCTTTTATGCGTTTAACGAATTTTATAAAAAAAGCATGCATTCTAAAATAGATAAAACATATGATGATTTTTGTGCTAGTCAATACTATAATAGTTTTGTAAAATTTGGTAGCTTTTTAAATAACGTAAAGCCTTTATATCCAGAAAAATATGTAACTTATGTTGTAACTAGCGGAGTCAAGTTAGAACATTGGTGCAAAGAAGAGCTATATGAAAAATATGCAATAGAGCTAATAAAAAAAGAAGATGTAACAACAGCTTTAGAAAGAAGTGTAATAACGATGACAGAGTGGGCTGCTGAAAATCCTCCTGCTATTTGGAATCATTATTTTAATTTAGTATCTTTAAATCGTGCAGTTTATCATATTAAAGACGGTAAAATTTCTCCTTGGGTAGTGTTAAATAGTGCAAGTGGAAAACATATGCTAGATAAATTTAACGAAGAGCAGTTAAAGATGATATATCATATTATGGATCCAGAACATTGGGCGCTCAAATTTAAAAGACAGACAAAAGATTTAGATTTAGTAAAACAAGTTATAAAAGAAAGTAAATTATGAATCTAGTTTATTATCCTGCAGATATTTTAAAAACACAAGTTAAACCAGTTGATTTAAATAATTTAGACTTTGATCCTTTAGAGATCAAAGATAAAATGATTTCGATTATGCTCGAACACGGCGGCATTGGATTATCAGCTAATCAAGTAGGATTAGATGCACAATTGTTTGTAATGGGTAATAATTTAAAAGATGCATCATTGCTAATAAATCCAACAGTGCTGCAGCACACTGAAGAAAGTTATATAGATTTAGAAGGATGTTTAAGCTTTCCTGGTATTTTTACTCAAGTAAAAAGACCTAAAGAAATTTTAGTAGAATATTATGATGAAAATTTAGAACACAAACGGACACATCTTACTGGATACAGTGTAAAAGTATTTTTACATGAATACGATCATTTACAAGGTATAACAATGAAAGATAGAGTGTCTGTATTAAAATGGAAAATGTCATGTAAGAAAGCAAAAAAGAAAGGTTACTTAAATGCCTGATATTGATATTGATTTTGCAGATCGTAACAAAGTTCTTGATTTGATAGATTATAGATTAGCAAGATTAGACAATAATAAAAAACACAATACAGGCATTTATGTAACTGATATACCGCATGATCCTATAACGAAAATTTCAACTATAGATTATAAAGAAGCAGAAGATAGAGGATTTTTTAAGTTAGATTTCCTTAATGTATCTATCTATAAAGAAATAAAAGATGAAGAACATCTTTTGGAATTGATGGAAAAAGAACCAATATGGGAACTATTAGAGCATGCTGATTTTGTAAAAAAATTATTCCATCTATCAGGACATGCTGACATTTGCAAAACATTAAAACCTAAAAACATAGAGCAATTAGCAGCAGTTTTAGCTATAATTCGACCTGCTAAAAGATATCTATTAGGAAATGATTGGAATTATATTTTATCTGAAGTATGGAAAAAACCCACTGACGGATCTTATTATTTTAAAAAATCACATGCAATATCATATGCTGTTGCAGTTGTAGTTCATATGAATCTAATTTGCGAGCAGTTAAAAAATTCTTAATTACTTTTTTGGTTTTCTTACCAGTAATACACTCTTCCGTTTGATTCTCTTTGCTGATAAATTATTCAAATTTACAATTGGGCCTTGAATAACTGTAACGTCTTTTGTATTCATTGTCATTAGACTATATAAAAGATTTTCAATGTCATTTTTTAGAAAAATTGTAATTGGAATTAATCTATTACTTTCCATCCACCAAATACTGCCTAATTCTAAAAAAGTATTTCTTTCTTGTACGGTTTTAATTTTAGCATAATCTAAAAAAGTAGTAACGAGCGTATCCTGATTGACTAAGATCCCTACGTATTCTTGATTACCGTAATGGACAATGTTAATGAATGGATATTGTTCTTTTATGTTATTTCTTAATAGCATTTGTTCTAAATTTAACAAGTATCAAATTTTAATAAATATAGTATGCAATTGATACAAAGATATTTATTAAAAAACAGAATTACTTTAGTTGTGAATGAGTACGGCTATTCTTGGGAGTACATGCCAGTGTATAATAGACAAATAAAACTTTTTAGAGGTATTGATAACACTATCCAATTTAGACTTTTAAATGCAGATCAAAAACCGATTGACCTTTCATTATACACTCCAAAATTTGTTGCCTTTGATGAAAATGAAAATCTCATTTTTGATAAAACAGGAGAGATTAATTCTATAGATGACAGTAGTGCGAGTAGAGGTTTATTTACAGTAACAATATATGAAAATGATATGTTAAATTTACCACAACAATTTATAAGATTTAATGTATACTTAATAGATGTTAATGGAGATAAACAAATAACATATAACAATAGTCATTTCGATAACAACGCAACAATTTTTATAGACCATTATGCATTTCCTGGTCCATCAGAACCAATTCAATTATCTACTTTTACTGAAAATGGAAATTTTTGGACAAGCGAGTCTATTAGTGCAGAACCGGCTATAAATAATAATTCAGCTTTGCACACTTACGCAATCTATGCTAATGGATATATAGGTAATTTAGAATTAAAAGGTACATTAGATACTAGTAGCTCTAGTACAGACTGGGCAATACTTGATACAATAACATTTGATGGGTCAGAATCTGAACCTGTATATGGAAATTTCTTTGGTGTGTTCAATTACATTCAATTTGCTGCTGATGCTAACCCGGCAAATAAATTAACGAAAATTTTAATAAAAAATTAATTTAGGACAAATTATGGCTAAACAAACTATTAATATTGGCACAAGCGCAAATAAAGGAGATGGGGATCCGTTAAGAGTTGCGTTTGATAAAGTAAATGATAATTTTGATGAACTATATAATTTATCTTATACGCCTGCAAATACTACCGATTGGTCAGGCACCGCACCCACCACTATCACGGCTGCTATTGATAGATTAGCAGTAGTAGTCAAAGCACTAAACAATGATACAGGTGCTTAATAATTTAGGAAATAAAGATGAATACTGAAATAATATTATCTACACAAACACATCCAGGAGATAGCACATTAAATATCGTTACAAGTGAAAAATTTAAAGGTGATGGGTATTATGGAAGATCGGACGGCTTACATACTATTCAAGTTAGTTTAAATGGATTTATCGGTAAAATAAAAATAGAAGCATGTTTAAATGTAAATCCAAACGAAGAAGATTGGTTTACAGTAATTTTAGAGGATTTAAGCACGGTTTCTAATACAACGCTTTTAGATTATATAGAAAATGAAACTAGCAGTAAATTGTATAATTGTAAAGGAAATTTTGTTTTCTTACGTGCTAAAGTTTACGATTGGACTGATGGCACCATAAATAATATCAGACTAAATTTATAGTTGACAAAAAAATTTATCATGCTATAATACTGGCTATGAGTATTGTATCAGATGTAGTATCTTCATT
>Ga0255772_10003520_pt1 | contig 14974 bp, 9 predicted proteins | sample 071ome_34_FD_179970 | JGI IMG/M metagenome (GOLD analysis project Ga0255772, IMG submission 179970) | Coastal salt marsh microbial communities from the Groves Creek Marsh, Skidaway Island, Georgia - 071411BT metaG (version 2) | ecosystem: Environmental > Aquatic > Marine > Intertidal zone > Salt...
CTCTCTCTCTCCGCAGAGTTTTGATTTCTTCACAACTCTCTTCGCGTGTGCGTCTTTTTTTCAAAAATCCCGGAGAGAGACAAGGAGAGAGAGAGAGAGAGAGTTTTTGTGCGCGCGAACGAAGCAAACGACAACAGACTAGAGATAAACAGAAGAAGAAGAAGAAGAGATGAAGGATGCGACGACGACGACGACGACGACGACGACGATCGCGAATAACAACAAGAACGCGCGCGCATCCTCACCTCCATTATTATTTTCAGCCGATGCATCTCCCCTAGAAAAAGAAAAAGAGGAGGAAAAAATGCAGAGAAAAAGAAGAAGAAGAAGAAGAGAAAACGGCGGCGCGATAGAGTGGGCAGATCTTCAGAAGGAGAATTACGATGATGAAGACGACGACGAAGACGATGAAGATGATGATGAGGAGGACGACGGGCGAAATATTTCCAAAGAGAAGAAGAAGAAGAAGAAGACAACAACAACGATGATGATGATGAACGCGCTGAGCGCGCCGGTGGCGAAGAAGAAGAAGACGAAGAACAACAACAACAACAACAACGTAGATTTAGTAGAGAACAAAAAAACGACGGAGGAAGAGCGGGCGCGACGGAGAGAAGCTTTGCAATTGAAGAGAGAGTTGAAAAACGTAAACGTGGAGGAGAACAATCGGAACTTTGAAAGGATGTTTATCGGAGAGCGCTTCGATGATTTCTCGGCGAGAGCGAAAAATAGGGAGAGTAGTGCCGCGGATGACGATAGAACGATTGATGACGAAGATATGGACAACGACGCTAATCTGGGATGGTGTTACCCGTGCGATTGGACTTTGAAGACGAGAGCTACGTTCGCGAAGATTTGTTGTTTGGATGACAAGGATAACGACGACGACGATGAAGAAGAAGAAGACGATGATGGTTTCGATGAAGAAAGAAGAAGAAAAACTTCTTGGTGCTCCAGTTCGTCGAAATCGTTCTCGTGGGTGAACGACGAACGGGGCGCAAACGCCATCGCCGCCGGCGCGCACGATGCTTTTTCCACGTACGGTGTCAACGGCATCGAACCGTTATCGAGCAAAAACTGTTCCTTCTTTTATTGTTTACCATCCTCTTCGAATTCGATCTTATCCAGCGAAAGCAACAAAAACGACGCGAGACGATCGGCGGCTATGCAACGCGCGACGATATCGTTTCAATATCCGGATTCGCGATTGCCGGCGCAGATGATTGATAAAATGAACATTTCTTTCAACACGAACATCAATAAAGAGGCGTCGTCGAGCAGCGCCGCTACCAACGCGTGGTTTCGCAAACGTTCTGATCAGTGGACGGAAGCGTTGAGTTCCGCCTACGGACGTTTGAGGTCGTATTTTAGCTATTCATTTTACGTCGCGTATGAAGACAGACGGGTATTCTTCGCCTGTCCAGGATTAGATGGTAGCGGTAGCAAAAGCTTTACTTCGGATGAAAACGAGGACAACAACGACGACAACGACAACAATAGTCAAGCTTTTGCCGTCATCACCAACACGAACCAACAAATGCGAAATATTTTGACCAAGAATGGCATCCCTTTCAAACCGGTCTTTGTCACGAGGGACGGCAAAGGCTTCAGCGTGAACGATAACCGAACGAGGTCAGATGAAATAAAGAATCAGAAGCACATGTTGTTCGGAGGCGACGCGAATTTGTTTGACGTGGAGGAAGAGGAAGAAGAAGAAGAAGAAGAAGAAGAAGACAACGAGAAAGAAAACGAGGAGAAAGATAACAAAAAAATGAACCAACAAAACAGTCAAGACGCCGACGAGGACGAGGAAGACGACGGCGACGGATACACCAACGTCACCGAGAAGAAGGCGGAGAAGAACGATGCTGTGCTGAAAAACGCCATACATCCAACCTTTATCGACGCTTGGAAGGAATCAAAACGAAAAATCAAACTGAAAGAAGAGCAAGAAAAGAATAAAGTATTCGAACGGTTCACTCGAGACGGCGCGATTCTCGTCCGAGGCACGTTAGCCGTGCACGGTCTAGTCAACGTCCTGTTGCAGTTTCGAGGCCAAGATCCTGGCGATGCGAAAGTGACGGAGCAGACGGTCATGGATGCCGAAGCGTTGGCTCTGGCGCAGATAAATACCGCTTCCTCTGGGATCACTGGGAATGCGCCAAAAGCGAGCACGATATCCACAGACGTTGGCGCTATTCTCGCCCCGAGACCGTTTGCCAACTGCTTCACGAAATCGTTCGAGTTGAGGCCGAACAAAGTCGCCGTGGCGAGCGAAACGAGCAAATCAAAGCTCATGCGTCTGTGGACCTTGGATTTAGGATCGTCGAGCAATAACAACAACAACATTAGCGATAGTTATAGCAAAAAGAAAAACAAGATGAGAAGAAAGATGAATTTCGGGGATCGCAGTTGGTGCGACCCGTGCGATTTGATACCTCCGTGGACGATGGCGAGAATCTGTCGAGTGCTGTCTGCTGAAGATGATTTTTTCGGTAACAACAACAACAACAACGTCGGTGACGACGCGATGGATGTCGATACCATCGCAAAGGACAACAACAAGAACACTGTGAAGCAACGCATCCTTCGCGAAAACACGAATTCTATTCGTTTGTGGTTGGATACCGATCCGTGCTCGAAAGTGTTGAACGCCTCGGTCGCCGCCGCTCGATTGATGAGCGAGAAGAGCTTCTCGAGACGCGCGAATGCAAAAGAAACGACGAAAGCTCGACAACAAAAGGAAGACGAAATGCAGAGAAATTTCGACGGCGTCTCGTTGAAACCTCGCGACGAGGCTTTCGGGGACCAAGACGAGAAACGCTGGGCGTTTTCGTTTTCATCTTTGAATCAAACACATCGCGAGTACGCGACGAATGCGCGCAAGAACAAAGACATCGCCTCGGACACCGGCGTCGTTCAATCCTTAGAGATCAAGAAAGTCGCGAAGAAAAAGACGAACGAATCGACGATGACGACGACGACGACGACGACGACGACGACGGGAAAACAAGAGACAAAAATAGAAATCGTTTGCGCTCGCTCTTGGAAATAAAAATGTAATGATAGAAAACACGCCACGCACGCGCGCGCGCGCGTCCACATTTTTTCACTTCTTTTCTTTTATTATTATTATTGTACACACGCGCTAAAAACGCGCTAAAATTGACGACACGCTATTATAATACTCTCTCTACATTACCTTTGTTCTCTCTCTTATCTCTCTCTCTCTCTCTTTCTACGCGCTCTATCCGACGATATCATTATTCACGACGTCATCATCTCCACGTCGTTCATCTGTCCAACGATCAGCGCCTCCTTCGTCTTTTTCTTTTTCTTATTTTGCAACTCGTCTCTCTCTTTCTTCATCTTCTGAATTTGTAAACTCATCGTCTTCCTCTCCGTGGTCTTCTTATTTTGTTTCTTCCTCGCGTTTTTCATCGAACTCATCGCCAGTTTGAGCTGTTTTTTTCTCTCCATCTCTCTCTGACGGCGTTCTTTCGCCGTCATCATCGTCATCATCATCGAGTGTTTTTCTGATTCTTCTTCTTCTTCTCTCCTGCCGCCATCATCATCATCATCCGTGACCATCGTCGTCGTCATTCCATCGTTAATCGTATTCTCCTTTTCGTTACCATCAATAGTACCACTACCGGTATTATTATTTATAATGCCGGCTAACCGAAGCGCTCGCAGTTTCTTCTCTCTTCGCTTCGCGCGCTTCACTTTCGCCGACTCTTTCTTCTTCCCGAAATTTTTTGCTCCCATGATGGGATGCGTGTGAATCCTTTTTGAGGTATTTACGACGTAAAAAAAAAACAGGGCGAGTTACGTGATGAAGTGAGAGTAGCAAGCACATTATTTATCGTTTGACCGAGACAAACGCACAGAACTTCTTCTTTTTCAAATTCCCTATGTTGTGTTCTAAAATCTTAACTCGTGTAACGATGAAAAATATAAACGTTATTTATATGCAGTAGTACATTATACACATACACATCAACCTTGTTGTACTCTTGGAAGATCGGGCTCGCTATGCACATTTAACCCTCGCGGAAATCTAAAGTCGCGAGAGTAGAATAAATAGTTTACTTGGAAAGAATTCTATTTAATCCTCAACCTGGCTGAGAACGCTATCTTTCGACGATATTTTGTTCTCACCGGCAGTCGAGATTAACTTTTCTTCCAACTTGGCGATCTGTTTATACATTACCAACATCATCGAATGCATTTCCGCAACCTTCAAGTCGAGCGGCGGGATTTCTTGTTTCTCGTATTTCGTGTAAGACGCGTTGACGACGGAATCAAAAATCTGCTGACTGCCAGAGGTGAACTTTTTACTGCCACCCTTAGATGAGAACGTCTTCTTCATGGCGTCCTTGAAGCCATTCTTCTCGTCGGAACCTTCTTTTCTCTGAGATTTCGAGTCCTCTGCGTTTTTGGCCGAAATTACGCCAGATCTGATGATGCGCTGAAGCTCGTCAACTTCAAACGCCACGTCGCCATCTTCCGTGAGCGCAATCATTTTTGAACCTTCGTCATCAGAATCAGAATCATCGCCACCTTTGTCTTCCAGGAGCTTTTTAACGTCTATATTATTCCCTTCGTTCAACACCAACATCTCAGTTTCCTGAGCGGCAATCATCATGCGTACTCTCTTGAGTAGTTGCTTTTCATTCAAAATCTTCCCTCGACTCGCCGCCGATCGCATCCAGCCTTTCACGAGAAACGACAATTCAGAGACAAGACTACTGGTACTGTGACTCTCATCTTGAACTCTCATGTAGCCCTCGGAAAAGATAGCGATGAGAAAGTTGAGGAGCATGAGCGTCGTGAGCAGGGCGAACGTAGTGTAATAAACCGCTCCCGCAATGGCCAGGTTACCAGGTAATTCAAACAGACGCTGGCCCGCTCCGCGATCGTCTCCAGACAAAGTCCAGCTAATCACTGTTTGCGCCGACTGGGATAAGTTACTGAATTGTTGAGCCTTATCGCCAAACACAACCTGTCCGAAAATCAAGTACATGAGACAGACCATAGATAGTAACGCAAAAAAGTGTGCAAGCTCCTGGAACGACTTACCAACCGTTCGCGTGACGATGCCAAGCTTTGGCTGGAAATCCGCCGCTTTGAAAAAACGGAGTAAACACAGGAAGATGTTGATCCCGTTGATCGTCACGTATATTCCTCGGTTGTTCAGAATCACCACAAAATCGTCCATCACCTTATCGACAAAGTATTTCAAAGTTGAACCATTCTCATCAAACTTCAAAAATCGCGCCTCCTGACTGTGTTGTGGATCAACGTACACGTCGTAGCTGAGTTTGGCGTCGAACTTTCTCATCGCTTCAACGTGCAGCACCCACATCACTACAGTGCAAATGTGCATAGCTATCGATGCAAGTTCGATATAATTCCAAATTGACGAAAAGTATGCGCCAGGGTGGCCGTCAATCCACACAGCCACGATCAATTGAAACAGTTCAACGCTCAACGTGAGCAGGCACGAGACGCAGAAAATTGCTTCGAAAACGCGTCTGACAATATATAAACTTTCAGCCTGCTTATCGTTGGGATCGTAGTAATACGGTTGAGAGTCCATTGCATCGGCTGTAGATTTGACGAGTATGCTACCTGCTTGCGTGAAGGAAAATTCGGAAACGTAACGACAAAAGTATCTCAAGTCGCCGTTGTAAGTCAGGATCTCAACCGTGAATGACTTCGTATATTTATCGAGGTAAAATCCATTTTCGAGATACGTCATTACTCTGTTAAACGCGTTCTCTGCCGCGTTTATGTCGATGAAAATCGGAAAACCTTTCTCACGTTTCTCAAAATCAACGCTGTAAAAACCATACGGAACGCCCCTAGGGTTCATTTCGCTGCTTTCGTAATACGTGACGGGATTTACTTCGAGGCCGGCGTGAAGTGTAGAAGTCGATATGAACGCTGGATCAACTCCAAAAGGCGACGAATCCGTATTTTTTAGATCTTGGCACACCTCGCCGCTCAGAGTCTCCTCCCCTTCTCCCTTGGTGCCAAATTTTCCAGGACAAGTATTTTGAGCATGACGCACTTGATGCATCAAAAGCCCTCCAATCACGACGTTCTTTCCGGCAATGTAACGCCTTCTGTTCACGGAATCGTCAACGGGTACCGGATCTGTGGCATTACTGGAGAGTTTGGGGATGAGAAAGTTGGGTAAAACGAGAGAATTGCCCTCGGTGCTCATTACTGGAACACAGCATCCGTTCTCGACTGATTCGAGACGGTTACCTGAGCTCAGAAATGCAGGCTCATGGCATCTCATGTTCCCGCAAATACCCTCGTCGCACTTCGCGATCCTGTCCTCATCCCATTTATCACTGTCGATAAGATCGTAATCAAAAAACCAATCTCCATTTGGAACCTTATCGTTACAATTACTCGTTGTGTTCGTTTCGAACGAGCACCAGCCTCGCGATGTGTCTCGCTTTTCACTTCGCGTGCCAGTTGCTTTGCAGTCTGTTTGAAGGAAAACTTCATCCGCGTCGTCACCTGCTGGAACGCTGAACGGCTTTGCAAGTCTGGAAGTTCCAGAAGGGTACGTTTTCTCTAGTTCGCACCCATTGGCCATCACAATAGACACGCCGCCACCACGCCAGCCCTCTTTTGCTCTTGGACCTTGCTCGCCCGACAATTCACCGAGCGCACTTGCGGTATCAATCATCTCTACTTCGTAGTCGCCGGGAGCAACGCACCAGTGGTCTATAGAAAACTGGTTGTCTCCAGGATTCAAAAGAATCATGGACGTTCGAGCTTTGGTCGTGACGGAATCTCCACCGTCGCCAACTGCGTGCGTCTCGACACGGTACACTACCCAGTAGTTTCGACGACCCAAGAAAGATGTTTGCGTCATCATCGACAACAATCTTTGACCGGTTGGACACGCGGGTTTCTCGGGAGGAATTACACTCGGCGCTTTTGCGACAACGCCATCGTCAAGCATAATCGTTTTGCAATCAGAGCTCCCACCAGTCGTTGAATTTACGGAAAATTTAGACTTCGAAGCTGTAGCTCCGACACCAACGACGGAGCGATTTGGGACGCTCGCTACGCCCAAGGAGCACCCTTTGGAATCGGCGATGTGCACCTTCGCGTCTGTCAAGCCGAGTATGTAGCCAGTGCGCGCAGTTTGAATCTCGTACTCGCCTTCTTTCGCGCAATACTTGGTGGTTTTCAATCCTACACTTTCTCTCATATACACGCACTGACCAACCGCACCTTCGATTGGATATCCGTAAGGCGGATATTCGTTCCCTTCATTTTGGGGGACGAGGTTAAGAAGCTGAGGTTGCACTTCCTGAGCCCATTCGAAGTAAGGGGTCCCGTAGGTCACGATAGAACTCAATTTATAACCAGTGTTATTATCGAGAGAATACAGAGATAATTTCTCCGGCATACAATCCAAATAGATGTGATCGTTCAACGCGCCCGTCGGGAGCTGAGCTTTAACGAGAGCGTCGTCTAACTTAATGAAGCGTTCAGGCGAAAGCAGAGATCCACCACTCATCCGAGCTTTCGTGACTTTGTATGAATCACTCACGGATCTGATACCGTACGAAAACGTATCTAATCCCGAGAAGGGGGATGTTAGAACCACGTAGATTTCTTTCGTATCATCGGGACATGAATCGTCAGTGCTGTTCGGCATGGTGATAGCCTCAGAAAATTGCGGGATTGAAAACGAAGTCTCGATCGCCGTCATCAGTTCGAGTTCCGGAGTGATTGTTTCAGGATACAGTTCAATCACATCATCTTCGTCCGCATCACTCAACGTCTGCCAATAACCAAGGCCATCTGGTCCACGACACGAATCGCCAGCGCCTGGGTTGGGAAGAGTGAAATTCTTTACCGACGCTTTCCACCCGTTTGTAGCGCAAAAATCAAAAAACGCCCCGGGTCCGGTTGTCGTACATTTTGTTTCCGGGACCGCCAAGCAACCCTCTTCAGTCATGATTCCGAACGACGGCGTCTCGAAACGTTTTTCACGAATCCAATCAGCAAGGTCCCAACTCTCGGAACCCGTACCGTGTTTAACGATAGTCCAAAGCGACAATTCCGAAACGTTCGCCGGTACGCAAATCTCCGTCGGTCTTGGATACACGGTAAAATCGACGTCGGATCGTGCAAATCTGGAAGTGTATCCGTAAACGCTCAGATGATCGAGCAATACGTTTGGCGCCCACCCTAAATCTGGATCATCTTCTCCATCGACAGAGGTTTGGATTTTTCCAGGGGTCACGTAATCTTGGGGCGGATAAACTACAAGGTTTCTCCCAGAATCCTCGCATGAGTGATCACCCAGCTCATTCATTTCATCGTAACACGAGTACGCCGTCGCGGAAAGCAGACAACCGAATATAGTGGAACCACCAGAGCTATCAGAAATGAGTCCCTCCGCAGAAACGAACTCATCATCAACACCTCCGTGATACTGACAGTAACACTCGTTATCATAATGCAGTGCCACGTTTGCGTACGGAGCATCTTCCATGCAAAGTTCGATGCATTCACTTTTCGCGTCGTCTCCGCTTCCAACCACTCCTTTGTATTCTTCGCCAATCTCAAACGCATTACCGAAAGGAACCCACTCGCCAACTGGACAGATCGTTCCTTCCTGAAACTTCACTTCCGGGGAAGTAACAAAGGCTTGCGTCTCGTGAGTGGAATGGAGCTCGCGAAGAGACGACAAAATCATCAACTTTTTTTCGTCCGCCCCGCACGTCAACGTGGAGTTTTCTTCTGATCCACCCCAAAGTTTCGAAGACGTCGATGTTGATCCTTCGAGCACGGGAACCGACCAATCCGCGGGGATATCCGATGAGCTCGTCATCTTAGTGGTTCTGTCCGAGTCTGATTTTTTGCTCATGCTCTGACCGGCGCGCGTCGTCGCGAAGGATTCGTTTTCCACCCACCCGGGAGAAGGCTCGTTCAGAACTTTGACTACTTGCACTGTCTCGTTTTTGTTCTTAGGCGATGCCGAAGTAACGACGACGAAGGTTTCGTTTGGAAAATTGAGCAGAGGATTGCGATAAATGCGCGGCGCAAAAAAGAATTTGTTCGACGAGGACGTATTCTTGGTTGCGATGAACGCGTCGAGCTCAGCCGCGCTCATGACGACTTCGGACAAAACTTCGCGTCCGGAACCTACCTCTTTGAAAGATGACTCGTGAGCATTTTTTGCCGCAGTAGAATGCAATTGCGGTTCGTAAAATCTCGAGTGAGAACCGTCGCTCAACCCCGCGTATTCGTACATGTCGAACAGATACGTCGCGTCGGCGGTGATCATGGTCGTCGCCTGGTTGTCGCTTACCTCGCACATACCCCAACTGTACGCCAGTTTTTTCTCCGACGATTCTTTGCTGAGCGTATAATATACCTCTCCCGACGTGCCTCCGTACGGAGCGTTGAGTTTCACCTGCCATTGTAAGCCAGGAACCATCATTTCGTACGTTTCCACGGTACCGTTGTAGTACTTGAATTGTCGAGAGTTTGCGAACCAACACTCTTCCACAGTATTTTTCGGAAGATAGAGTTCTCTGGTACAGAGATTCCAGGTTGTCGTATTCATGAAGAGTGCAACGCGATCATCATCGGCGGCGAAATAAGGCGCAGCTTTCAACCGTATTTCCACGGGAACCAAGTACGCGTACTCGCCGCAATCGGCGACGCAGCCGAATCGACCAAATCCTGGGTATTCGCCGGTGGAACACTCTCCGTCGCCGCACACTGGATCTGACCAAATCGGTCCAAAAGTATTTTTTATCCACGAGTAAACTGCGTTTTTATCTTCGTATAATTCAACTACCTCATCCGTCGCCTTCGTTTTTGGTAAAAGCACCGCTTCGATCGAGGACGTGACGTCGTACGCCGACTCCACGTTCGCTTGTTGGTACAAAAGTCCGAGGTACAACGCGAGAAACATCGCGTATAACACGAGCGCCCAATACGCAGATCTCATATTAATGCGATCCTTTAAGAAAACTTTCAATTTTCGGAGCGTAAGTATCGAGTGATATCGACGTTCTCCGTCTTCGGCGACTTGCAGCTCGTCTTCGTTCAACTGGCCGTCTCCGTCTCTATCGGCTTTCAAGAATCTCAAATATCTCGCCTTGTCAGCTCGTTTCATCCCTCGCATCTCGTCCTCGTCCAACTTTAAGTCCTCGTTCAAATCCCAATTCATTTGTTCCTTCCGATCGTCCGCGTCGGCGTCGTCGCGGTGTTTATTCTGCGCTTTCAAAGCGCGGAGTACAAACGCCATGTTATCGCTGCTCGTCGGTCGCGAAGAATCTTATTTAATTATATTTTATATCCGGGAGAAGAAGAAGAAGAAAGAGCAAAAAGCGCGCGCGAAGGGGTGTGTGGTATTTTATCGAAATATCTCCCTTTTTCTGCGAATACTCTCTCCCGCGATGAGTGATAAAGTTTGAACGACGAAGCGCTCGCGCACACGCACGCGCACTACCACCAACACAAACTCTGGACGAGAGTGTGATGAGCACCACTTCAGAATGACGAATTTTGGGTTAACGAACCGAACGAGACGAAAGCGAAAACGTAAAAACTATAAAAACAGTTGAACGCGCCGGACGTAAGCGAGTCAAGAGAGATAGAGAGACGAGAGACGAGAGATAGAGAGACGAGAGACGAGAGAGAGAGAGAGAAGAAAAAAAACAAAAGGAAAAAAAGAGCGCTATAGAAACCCTATACATGTGTACATTTTTACGTCCCGTCAAGAGTGAGAAGAAGACCACAACCCACACTAAAAACAAAGAAGGTACGAGAGCGCACTGCTTCCACTGCGTACCAACCCAGAGAGAGAGAGAAAAGAACCTCTCGTCGATCATCGACGAGGGTCTTTTTCGCTGTCGTTGTTGTTGTTTTCTCTCTCTCTCTCTCTCTCGTTTGTTGTCGTCGTCGTCGTCGCAAAGAAGAGGAAGAATCAAAGCGTCCGATTACTGTTTTTTGGATAGAAACCTCTCTTGTCTCTCTCCGTATCTCTCTCAAATGTCTCTCTCTCTCTCTCTCGTTCTTTCGAAAGAGATACGGAGAGAGAAGAGGAGTGGCTTTTCGAACCTTTTTTTCTTTTCATTCGCGCGCGCGCGATAAGAAACAGCTCCTCTCTCGCGTTCGACGACGACGTCGATATACGACGACGAAAAGTTTATCGTTCGTTTTTCCCCGCGCGATGATGATGATTTTTGACTAATCGATCGACAATTTTTTTCTCTCTTTTGTCTGCGTCCTCTCTGGATGGACCAAAAACAACCACAACAGATAATACTATTTTTGATTTTTAAAAAAAAATGGCCTCGCAAGCGACGATGATGATGAAATCCACCACCGCGTTCGTCCAAAAGACGTCCGCTTTGAAGAGAAGAAGCAACAAGAAGGCTGCTGCTTCTGCCACGAAGAGAGCGTCTGCCGTTCGCGTTTCGGCGGCGTCGGAAATCGGCACGCCGTTCTCCACGTGGGTGCTCCAACAAGAGATGAAGGATAACATCGACAACGAACACGCCATCGTGTTGCAATCCATCTCGGTCGCGTGCAAGCAAATCGCGTCTCTCGTGCAAAGAGCTGGTTTGGCGGGCATGACTGGTTTGGCCGGCGACACGAACGTTCAAGGGGAAGACCAAAAGAAGTTGGACGTCATCTCCAACGACGTCTTTTGCGACACGTTGAGATTGTCCGGGAGAACCGGCGTCATCGCGTCGGAGGAAGAAGACGTGCCGGTCGCGGTCGAAGAAACGTACGGCGGGAACTACGTGTGCGTTTTTGATCCGTTAGATGGTTCCTCGAACATCGATGCCGCCGTTTCCACCGGTTCCATCTGGGGTATCTACGCGGGCGACTCGCAGTGCGTTCCGGATTTCAACTCCGAATCGCCGGCGGAAGTCGAAGCGAAGTGCGTGCAAAACGTCTGCCAACCGGGCGAAAACTTGGTTTCCGCTGGCTACTGCATGTACTCCTCGTCTACCATCTTGGTCATCTCCGTCGGGGATGGCGTCTACGGTTTCACCTTGGACTCCGCCGTCGGCGAGTTCATCATGACCCACGAAAGAATCCAAATCCCGAAATCCGGGAAGATTTACTCCTTCAACGAAGGTAACTACGACATGTGGGCCCCGGGATTGAAGAAGTACATGGACTCGTTGAAGACGGGCGGTAAAGAAACCGGATCTAAGCCGTACTCTGCCAGATACATTGGCTCTTTGGTTGGTGACTTCCACAGAACGATGTTGTACGGCGGCATCTACGGCTACCCGGGCGATTCCAAGAACCCGAACGGTAAGTTGCGCTTGTTGTACGAATGCGCGCCGATGAGTTTCTTGGCCGAGCAAGCCGGCGGGGCGGGTTCTGATGGTACCGGGAGAGTGTTGAAGATCAACCCGGAGAAGGTGCACCAACGCGTGCCGTTCTTCACCGGTTCCTCCGAAGAAGTCGCGTACTTGGAATCGTTCATGAAGTAAATAAAGAGTACATCTATCGACGATGAGTTTATTTTGTTAGTAGAGAGAGAGAGAGAGAGAGTGAGAAGAGAGAGAGAAGAGGGCGAGCGAGCGAGCGAGCGAGCGAGAGGAATAAAAGAAAAATGGTTTATATGTGATCGTTTTTGAAGGGAGGAGAAGAGGAAGCAGCATTTAATTGTAATAATCATTGAATTTGAGAATAAGACGAGATGTGTTTTATACCACGCGTGTGTGTAAATAAATGATCGATCGCGCACAAACATTCTCTCGCTCTTGTTTTGGAACTCTCTTCTTTTTTTGTATCGTCAACATCAAATTTTTACCCGACGTTGTTGTCATCGTTTTCTTAATGAGAACAATAATTAAGCATTCGTCGCTCTCGTTGCTCTTTTAATCGCTCTTTTAATCGCTTCTCGATTCAAGCTCGTCACCACGTGAATCTCTTGCACTTGTCTTCCGCTTCTCGCTAATAAGTTGTACCCGTCCTCGACTTGAACGTTGGTGAGCCATAACTCGAGATCTTGGGAAACGACCCTTCTCTCCACGGCCGTTCTGCCTGGAATGACAGCCTCTACGCCATCTTCGGCCAACAACTCCGCGCAAATTCTCGGCAACCCGGGCAAACTCGCTTCCATTTTCGTCCCTTCCTCGCCGTCGAAATCGCCGCTCGCAAACGCAGAATCCGAATCGTCAAAGGACAACTCCGGCATCGTCACCGGCATAATCGTATCTAAAGTTTCCATCAAAGGATCGTCTAACATTTGCTTCGCGCTGAAATTGACTCTTTGGCCGCTATTCGCCACCTCTAACACTTTCACCTCTAATTCGTCGCCGACTCTGCACACGTCTCTCGGGTGCGCCACTTTGTTCCAAGACAACTCCGAGATGTGAATCAAACCTTCCAAACCAACCGGGGAAAGTTGTTCTTCTTCTTCTTCCGACGACGACGACGACGACAAATCACCGTCGACAACTTCCACGAACGCTCCAAAATCGCTCAAATTCGTCACCACCACTCTCTGTTGCGACCCAACCGGTAACTTCTTCTCCGCGTTTTCTTGAATCAAACTCTTCTCCGAACACACGACGCGTTTCGGCGTCACCTCGACAAACTTCACGTCGATCAAGTTGCCAATCTGTTGCTTCATGACTTCCGCTTCCGTCAACTCCGCCTTCGTCGTCTTGCAAAACTTCAACCTCGACGACCGCATCTGCGATTTCGGCAGAAACGCTCGGTATTTGTTGTTCATGACGCGTAAGATCAAGCCGCCTCGGTTCACCGCTTCCACTGTTTTTGTTTGTTGATATGTGTAATCAATTTTTTTATCGGAGAGAAAAGAGAAGAAGAGAGGTCAGAGAAACGATCAGAGAGAGAGAGAGACGTAGAGACGACGCGACGACGAACGCACACAAAAGAGGAGAGAGAGAGAGAGAGAAAGAAAGAAAGAGTCACATGTGTATATATGCATAAAGAAACACGCGCGTACCTTTTCCGGTGACTTTCTTCCCGGATTCCAACGCTTTCGTCAGGTCTTGCTTGTTGTTGTTATTCGAAGAAGAAGAAGAAGAAGAAGAAGAGGCTTTAGCCGCTTTGATCGTCGCATCCTTCTTTCCGTCGTTCTCTTTTTCCTCGTTGTCGTTCGATGAAGACGAAGCCGCGGTGGCTCTGAGAAGAAGCGCGGCGCGAGGCCGCTGTCGCTGCAACGCTCCTCCTCGAAAAGTCTTTAAAGATGACGAAGATGACGACGACGACGACGACGACGACGACGAGGCGGATTTCGAGCTCGAAACTCTGTTGATGCGAGCAGCAGCAGCAGCAGCAGCAGCTGTCGGGAAGAGCGTGGCAGCAGCAGCAGCGCTCATTCTTTTTATCTGTCTCTGTCTCTCTTTGTTGTGCGTCGTGCGCGCGTTTCTTTTTCTCGCGCGCTTTCGATACACCTGCGCGCTCGCTCGCGTGTCTTCCGTCTTCTTTTTATCCAAACTGTGGATTGTGAAACCCTAAAGAAGTCCGATTTTTTGTTCTCCCAAACGCCTTTTTTTTAGTTGAGAGAAAAAAAAGATAAAAAAAGAAGAAACACACCAAAAGCGCGCGCAGAAGAAGAAGAAGAAGAAGAAGCGGACCTTTTGAATAAGAGACGAGAAGAGATCAGAATCATTTTCGTCGTTTGGTTTCTGTTTTTCCGTTTCTTTTCATTTTTGTTGTCTTTTCTCGCTGTTTTCGCTTTCGATTTTGTTTTCATCGCGCGAAGAGAGAGAGAGAAAGAAGAGAAAAAGATCTGAAGTTTCCAAGAGAAAGAAGAAGAGCGTTCGTGGTTGGTTCCAAAATGTCCGCTTTCGCTGCTCAAAACAAGAACGCGAACGAGGACGATTGCAGAGAAGAGCTGAAAGAGTTCGTTCGCGCGGTGAAAGCGTCCAAGCTCGGAGCGCGTTTGCAGATACTCAGAGGAATACGAGGAATACTT
>Ga0255772_10003534_pt1 | contig 14946 bp, 8 predicted proteins | sample 071ome_34_FD_179970 | JGI IMG/M metagenome (GOLD analysis project Ga0255772, IMG submission 179970) | Coastal salt marsh microbial communities from the Groves Creek Marsh, Skidaway Island, Georgia - 071411BT metaG (version 2) | ecosystem: Environmental > Aquatic > Marine > Intertidal zone > Salt...
CATCATATGTACAATTAAGATCACCAACTTATGTAGGATTTGATTCTGACTTTGGTACAAAAACAACAGATGATTTAACAGAAGGTTCTACAAATCTTTATTATACTACTGCTAGACACGACAGTGATACTCGTTTATTAGTAGATTCAGCATATGTGCAGGCTAGACAAGCAGACATTTATCGTGATTCTGGTTTCGTAACAGGTATTATTGACTCAGCTTATATCGAACAACTTAGACCAGCAGAAACAATATTTTCTGTAGCAGGTAATGGCTCTGATTATATATTTACTGGTGATGGTTTCCCAACTAGTGCTAATGATCCAACTCTTTATTTGACACGTGGTAAAACATATAAGTTTAAAGATATTTCTGGTGGGCATCCTTTAGAAATTAGACAATCAGCCGGTGGGGCGGCTTATAACAGTGGTGTTACAAACAATGGTGGCAGTGGTACTATTGAATTTACTGTACCGATGGATGCGCCAAATTCATTAGTTTATCAGTGTATTTACCATGCTGGTATGCTAGGTGATATTGTTATATTAAATGACAATTCTTTCTTAGATTCATCAACCGCTATTGCTTTAATCGATTCTTCGTATATCCAAACACGGCAAAGTACATTCGATTTCTTAGACTCTGCAGAAGTTATTCAACTGATAGACTCGGCATATGTACAAACTAGACAAACACCACAAGATTTTAGTTATACATCACTAACTAATGTCCCAGATTTATTTGATAGTGCTGATGCAATTTTATTAATTGACAGCGCTTATATTCAAGCGCGGCAAATAGATATTTTCAGAGATTCTGGATTTATATCATCTATAATCGATTCGGCATATATTCAACTCAGAGATCGTGTTAGAGACTCTGCGTTTGTAACAAGTATTATTGATTCTGCTTATATTAGTCTCAGAGATAGACTGAGAGATTCAACTTTTGTTGAAAATATTATTGATAGCGCATATATTCAAGCTCGTCAAACTACATTCGATTTCTTAGACTCTGCTGAAGCCATTGCCTTAATAGATTCAGCTTATGTACAGGCTAGACAAACGCCACAAGACTTTAGTTGGGCATCTCTGACAGGTGTTCCAGACTTTGTAGACTCTTCTGATGTTCAGAATATTATTGATTCTGCATATATTCAAGCACGCCAAGCTGATATCTTTAGAGATTCTGCATTTGTAACAGACTTAATTGATTCTGGCTATATTACGAATATTGTTGATAGTGCTTATGTTGCTCTTGTTCTTGATAGTGGATTATCAATTAGTGGTAATTTAACTGTTGGTGGCGTATTAAATGCTGGTTCACTAAATTTAACAAATACAGGTTCTACCACATTCCGTAGTGATAATGAGTTAATACTTGCTGCTACTGATAGGGTGCTTATTGACTCATCGGTCTTCCGTATAGCAACTATGACAGATGCACAAATCTCTAGTGTTTCTCTACCAGAAAATGGAGATATGGTTTATAACTCTACTACTAATAAGTTCCAGGGTTATGAAAATGGTGCATGGGTAAATCTAGTATTAGATAGTAGCAGTGTTGTTAATATTATCGACAGCGCGTATATTCAAGCTAGACAGGCTGATATCTTTAGAGATTCAGGTTTTGTAACAGGCATAATTGATAGCGCTTATATTAACGCTAGAGTAAGCTTTGATTCAGGTGTCGTTACATCTTTAGTCGATTCTGCATATATTCAATTAAGAGATAGATTCCAAGATTCATCTGGCATCTTAGCAATTGTCGATTCTGCTTATGTACAAGCCCGTCAAGAAGCTGGTACAGATTCTTCAGCAGTTATAGGTTTAATTACAACTACTGTTGATTCAAACTATGTAAATAGCTTAACAAATAGAGTTGGCGCGTCTACTGTTATTGCGCCGTTCGCGTTTGCAAGAGTTGCTACAACTTCAAATGGGTCTGGTAATGGTATTAGCTGGAGCAATTGGAATGCGGGCAATGGATCACTTGATTTTACATTTAGCTCAGCACAACCTGATACAAACTATGTAGTAGTTACAGACGCAGAAACATTTGATGACTATCATGTAGGAATAAGCAGCAAAACGGTAAATGGTTTTACAGCTGAGTTTTATGATACATCAGGAACAAGACAACCAAGCGGCTATTCTCCGTTTACATTTTTAATTTATGGTTCTACACCAACTAGAAGTGTTGGCGGTGGTGTTGCAGCCGAGATTGATTCTGCTGATGTAATCAATCTGATTGATTCTGCTTATATACAGGCTAGAGTAGAGGCTGGAACAGATTCTGCCACTGTCTCCTCTATAATTGAAGCAACTGTAGATAGTAATTATGTTCAAGCAAGAGTTCCTACACTAGGTGATCTTGGTAATGCTATTACAAGCGGAAAGCAAACTGGATCTGCTCTCATTTATAATGGCAATAATTGGATTATAGATCAAAATCCATTTATTTCTATGGACTGTGGTACAGCTACTTTTGTCGACGAAGGTATAATAGATGATGGCGGTGGAGCAAATGATGTTTATTCAACTAGCGATAGAGTAGATTGTGGCTCTGCTTATGCCGCATAAATAAAGCTAAAAGGTTTTCAGTGAATGTCAAGAATTAGATTTTTATTTAGACAAGATTCTGCAGATGCATGGACATCTAATAATCCTACACTTGCTGCAGGAGAGATTGGTGTTGAGTTGGACTCTGCTAATGGTGTCTCTCCTAAATTTAAAATTGGTAATGGCATTCTTGCGTGGAATGACTCTAGCTTTAATTACTTTATTAATGACTCAGACCAAGCAGGTCTAGCAGGTGGTGCTGGTGGTGGAGCTGCTGGTATTGCATGGGGTGGTGATAGGGCAGTTTTTGCAGGTGGGAGAAATTCATCTAACACAGTAATAAACACAACTGATTACGTCTCAATATCAACTACCGGTAATGCTACAGATTTTGGTGATTTGACTTTAGGTAGATCTATGTCATCTGGTTTAAGTAATGCTACTAGGGCTGTTTTTGGAGGTGGGTATAGTGGTAGCGCATACGTAAATAATATTGATTATTTTACTGTTGCCACCACAAGTAATGCTACAGACTTTGGGAATCACACTGCTGTTAGGTGTTTTCAAGCCCCAGCGTCGAATGGTACTCGTGGACTTTTTATGGGTTCTCATCAAGGAGCGCAAATTGACTATATTACTATAGCAACAGCATCTAATGCAGCAGACTTTGGTGATGTCACTACACCCGGTGATGCCTCTTATGGTGGCGGATGCGCAGATGCTACTAGGGCTGTCCGTGCTGGTGGTGGTGGTTCAGGAATTAACGTAATGGATTATGTAACCATTGATACACTTTCAAATGCTACAGATTTTGGTGATCTTACAGAGAATAGGACAAAATCATCAGGAGCATCATCAACTACAAGGGGCATTTTTGCAGGTGGTGGAGCAACTACTATCAAGTCTATCGATTATATAACAATACAAACAACTGGTAATGCAACTTCATTTGGTAATTTATCTAATATATCTAAAGGTTACGGTGCTGGTGGGAACGCAACAACCGCTATCTTTGCATCAGATTATAGTAGCTATACTGTTGGCTCAGAAACAATCGTATATGAAACTTTAGGTGATGCTACATCTCATGGTGATTTAAGCGTTGAAAGAAAAGAAGCAGCAGTAGCCGCAGGCTCACCATCTTAATTAAGGTTTAACAATGGCAATAAGAATACAACTTAGAAAAGATCATCCAGATGTTTGGGACAGTGCTGATCCTACTCTTGCTGCTGGTGAGTTTGGCTTTGCATGGGACAGTGCTGACAGTGCATCATTTGGTAGACTAAAGATTGGTGATGGTTCTACATCATGGACAAATTTACCATATTTCTATTCTGCAGGTGACTCTGCTGGTAATTATATAACACCATCGTCTTTTGATATATCTTTTGCAATACAAAATGGTATAGCATCAGCAAGTACTAATTCATATAGTTATAACTATAATGATTATACAGGTTATGCAAATTCTGCAATAAGCACTGATGAATTGAGAGATGGCGCTTATTACTTTGAAATTGAATTGCTTACTGGTGGGGGTGGAACCAATTATGGATTGGCCGGAGTTTCTAGAAGCGATCAATCGTCACCTGGTTCTACTGTAGCTGGTACTCTTCATGTATATTTTTATAATGGGTTAGTATATCCTGGAGGTCAAACAGGCATAGGTACGGTAGCTAATAACGACATTGTTCAAATAGCCTATAATAATCAAACAGACGAAGTATGGTTTGGAAAAAATAATACTACATGGGCACCAGGAGATCCAGCATCTGTTCAAGGCTTTACTCTTGGAGGAACTTCTCAACTTACAGTAAAAATGTCTTTAGCTTCAGGGTCGTATGGTGGAGCCCAACATAGCGCAAATATTCTTGTTGGTTCTAATATAAACTATTCCCCGCCTGCTGGATTTACTGCGCATTAATAGGAATAAAGTTTTATGGCAATACAAATTAAAATAAGAAGAGATACAAAGGCAGAGTGGGATAGCGCTGATCCAGTATTGCTTGCTGGTGAACTAGGTTTTGAATTAAAAGACTCTGCAACATCTGGTCGTTTTAAGATTGGTAATGGATCTCGTGAATGGAGTAGACTTCCATTCTGGTATGCATATCAAGACTCTGCTGGTAATTATGCGAGCGCTGGTGGTGGAGCTGCTGGTATTGCATGGGGTGGTGATAGAGGAATAGTATTAGGTGGTAAAACTTCTAGTGGATCTGATAATAATATAGATTACATTGATATTACTACTCCAGGAAATGCAACATATTTTGGTGATTTAAGCTCTAATGCAGAAGATGGGTCTGCAGCTGGTGATGGAACTTATGGTGTTCACGCTATTGGATCAACTGGTGCTAGTCCATATCAATCTAATACTATGGATTATGTCACAATTTCTACTACAAGTAATGCTTCGGATTTTGGAGACTTGACTTCCGCTAAAGCATATACTGCTGCTTGCGGGGATGGAACTTATGGTTATTGGGGTGGAGGAACTGGTAGTGGTACAACTGCTATAGATTATGTAACAATAGGAAGTCCTGCGAATGCAACTTCCTTTGGTAGTTTATACATATCAACTTACAATAGAGGAGCCATTCATGACGGAACTTATGGAATATGGGCTGGTGGATATGTAAATTCTCCAGCTGCAGATGATATTGATTATGTAGCAACAGCCTCTTCAACAACTGCTAGCGACTTTGGTAATTTAACTGCAGCGAGGCAAAACCCCATGGGTATCTGTGACGGTACATATGGCATTTTTGGCGGAGGTCAAAGTTCTACTGTACAGTATTATGACGTCATTGATTATATAACCACTGCTACACCAGCAAATGCTACAGACTTTGGCGACTTAACAACGGGTAATACTAATTCTAATCAAGGATTGGGAAATAATACATATGGCTTATTTCCAGCAGGAAGGTATCAAGGTGAATTTGGACTTAGTGCATATAGAGCTCAAATAGATTATATTACTATTGCAACTCCTAGTAACGCTACAGACTTTGGTGATATGACTTTAGCTGTCGCATTTGGCGCTGGTGGTTGTTCAGGTTCACCATCTTAATTAAGGATATAAAATGTCATTAAGTAGAATACTAGCAAATATTGGTACAGCTTTAGACAGCGCCACAACTGGTGACTTTTTATCTAAAGTTGATTCTGATGGTGTGTTCGGTGGTGTAGCGTACAGCAGTGTCACTGGTACTCCAACAGTATTAGATTCAGCGAACATTACTAACCTTGTTGACTCTGCATATATTCAGCTAAGACAGACTGCAGTAGCAAGTGGTGGTTTAGATTCTGCTACCACAATTTCTTTGGTTGATAGTGATTATATTACTAGCAGAGCAACCGCATCTGGTTTCCAAATGTTTGAGTATGATGCAACAGCTGGTCAAACAGAATTTACTGGCAGTGATGTAAATGGAAATACTCTTGCATATTCTGAATATGGCCTGTTGGTTCACTATAATGGTATTCTATTGTCTGGTGCAACTGACTATACAGCAACAGATGGAACAACAGTTGTATTGACAGATAGTGCAGATGCAGATGCAAGAATTACTATTGCTAAATGGTCATTGGCAAGTGCTGGTGGGTCTAGTTATGCACTAGGAGGAGATAGAGCTCTTATTCTTGGCCATGGTGGTAATACCACCAATGAGATAGATTATTTTAGTATATCAACTCCAGGAAATGCTGCTGATTTTGGTGATATGACTACTACGAATTTAAATCCATGTGCAACATCTGATGGATCAACAGGAATTTGGATGAATTCAGGACAAATTGATTATGTTACAATTGCAACAATCGGTAATGCTAGCTCTTTTGGAACTTCTTCAATAACAATACAAGAAAGATCCGCTTTTTCTGACGGTACGTATGCGGTTTGGGCTGGAGGTGGTTTTGCGAGAAACGATACTATAGATTATGTTACAATTGCAACACCCAGTAATACATCAGATTTTGGCAATTTATCAACTCCTGCAAGTTGCGCTGGTGGCGCAGCTGATACTACAAGAGGTATTATACATCTTAGCACGACAAATACACAAAACGGCGCTACAAATATTATAGAATATGTTACAATAGCATCCCCAAGTAATTCAACTGACTTTGGTGATCTAACTACTTCTAGATGTTTTGTAATTAGTGTTGCTGATGACACTTATGCTCTTGCTATTGGCGGAAGAAATGCAAGTTACACATATTTAGATGTTATAGATTATGTAACTATTCAGACAACAGGTAATGCTACTGATTTCGGTGATTTAACTGCAATTGGTGGACGGGGAGCAGGTGGAAGTGATGGAACTTATGGTGCATTTCATGTAGGATCATATAATGGCGCAACTGGTTCAAATGTAATAGAACGAATAACCATTGCTACTCCTGGAAACTCATCAGACCATGGAGATTTATTAGATTCAAAATGGGGGACTGGTGGATGTGCAGGCTCACCATCATAACTATTAAAATTAACTCATTTTTGCTATTATAAATAATATAAATATAGTAAATACAAAAGGCAAGCGCAATGCTACAAGGATTTAAGTATGGCTACTAAATTACAGATTAGAAGAGATACGGCTGCGAATTGGACCAGTGCCAATCCAACTCTATCCGCAGGTGAATTCGGCTTCGAAACTGACACCTATAAATTAAAAATTGGTAATGGTAGCACCGCATGGACAAGCCTTGCTTATTTCGATGATCAACTTTCTGGTCTTGATTCAGCTGAAGTTATTGGACTATTAGGCAATGGTACCGTACAACATATTATTCCTGCAGGAACAGAACTTTATGACCTAGGTAGTGCTTCAAATAAGTTTCGTGATCTATATTTAAGTGGTAATACTTTAAATCTCGGTGATGCAACTCTATCAGCTGATAGTAGCGGCGCTCTGACTCTTCCTTCTACAATTAAAATTGGTGAAACAACTCTTACATCTACTGGTAGTGGTGGCGTTTCAATTGGTGATTCAGGTGGGGCAATTCTTGATTCTGCAGCAGTACTTGGATTTATTAACGCTGCTTATATTCAATCAAATCAAATTACATACAATAACAATGATTTTGCTGATAGCGCATTCGTCACATCTCAGATCAATAACCTGATTGATGGTGCACCTGGTACACTAGATACTCTTAATGAGATCGCCGCAGCTCTTAATGATGATGCAGCTGCTTATGATACTCTACTATCACTTATTAATGCCAAATCAGACTTAGATTCAGCAGCTGTAACAAATTTAATTGATTCATCATATATTCAACTAAGACGCCCAGCTGAAACCATTATGACGGTGACAGGTGATGGTGCAAACTATTACTTTGTTGGTGATGGTTTCCCATCAACATCATCAGGTGATCCAACGCTTTATCTAAGTCGTGGTAAAACTTATCGCTTTGAAAATATTCCAGGATCTCATCCATTTGAAATTAGACAATCGTCTGGTGGATCTGCATACAGCACTGGCGTAACAAACAACGGTGGCTCTGGTACCGTTATCTTTACAGTTCCAATGGATGCTCCAACATCGCTTGTATATCAATGTACAGTGCATTCCGGAATGGTTGGTAACATTGTTATTCTTGATGATACAGCAGGTTCAGGAGTAGATTCTGCTGCTGTGACTGCATTGATTGATTCTGCTTACGTTCAAGCAAGACAAACGTCTGGTGGTAGCGGAACAGTAGATTCTGCTCAAGTTATTTCTATTATCAATAACAATACTAACTCTGGTTTTGTTTGGTATAGCTACACAGCAACTCAAGGTCAGACGACATTCCAAGATAGTGATAACTCAGGTAAAGTTCTTTCGTATGATCCAGATGGTATTGCTGTATTCTACAACGGTGTTCTTTTAACACCTAATGACTTCACAGCATCGGATCAATCTAGCGTTGTTCTTGGAACAGCGGCTGATGCAGGTGAAAACATTGCTATCTTTAAGTGGGGTGTTGGATATGTGGCTCCTGATCAATGGTATGGCGACAGAGGTATATTTGCAGGTGGATCTGGATGGTCTAATGTAATGCAGTATATTGATATAAACACTCCAAGCAACACTACAGACTTTGGTGATTTAACTGCATCAAGAGGTGAAAGACCTGCTGGGTGGGGAGATGGCACTTATGCTGTATACGGCGGTGGAAGAGACAACTTTGGTTCTTCAAATGTTATAGATTACGTAACCGTTGCAACTCCAAGCAATGCTTCAGACTTTGGTGACTTAACTTCTGCTAGAAGAGATGGTGGGGATCCAAGTAATGCAACACGAGGATTATATGGTGGTGGTTATGAATCTGGAGATTTAAATATTATTGATTATATTACTATAGCAACTCCATCAAATGCAATTGACTTTGGTGACCTTGCATATACTAGACGAGGTGTAATGCCAGGTATGGATCTGACATATGCATTATTTGCTGCGAGCGGTAATACATCACTAAGCATTGATTATGTTTTATTTGATACTCCAGGAAATTCTACAGACTTTGGTGATTTAACTGTTGGCCGAATTACTGGAGGAGGCGTATCCGATCAAACAAGAACTTTGTTTGGTGGCGGCCAAGGAGAAAGTAGAACTAATACTATTGATTACGTAACAACTGCTACACCAAGCAATGCTACAGACTTTGGTGACCTTAGAAGAAATAAAACAAATGTTGGATCGCTAGGTAATTCAACATACGCAGTGTGGGCTGGTGGTTACAGTGGTTCAAATCAGAGTGAAATGGATTATGTCACCATCCAAACTACAAGTAACTATTCAGACTTTGGCGACTTAGTTTCTACAAATTCTGGACCAGCTGGTGCATCTGGATCACCATCATAAGGGATAAAAAATGTCATTAAACTTACGAATAGCAAAATTAGGTTCGGCGATTGACAGTGCAACAACTGGTCACTATCTCGTAAAAGGTGACTCTGATGGCGTGTTCCAGGCGTTAGCTTCTACAGGTTTAGATTCTGCTACAATAACAAACCTTGTTGACTCTGCTTACATTCAATTAAGAGATAGATTCCAAGACTCATCTGGTATTACTGCTATTGTTGATTCTGCATATGTACAGGCTCGTCAGTCTACTGCTTCTGGTGGACTAGACTCTGCAGCCACAATCAGCCTAATCAATAATAATACTAACTCTGGTTTCTACAAATACAAGTACACAGCAACATCTGGTCAAACTGTATTTGCTGACTCTGATGCCAATGGCAATGTTATGTCATTTGATCCAAATAGTACACTTGTATTCTATAATGGTGTTCTACTAGATGAGACAACAGACTATGAGGCAAGTAGTAATACTGTAACATTAACATCAGGTGCTGATGCTGGTGTATCAATCACTGTTGCTAAGTATGGTGTTGGGTATGTTCCTCCTGCATATCCTTGGGGTGGTGATAGAGGTGTAATTGCGGGCGGTGATACCAATACCATAGAATACGTCACAATAGCAACTCCAAGCAATACAACAGATTTTGGTGACTTGTCTGTTAGTAGAGAAGGGCCAGCTGGTTGTAGTAATGCAACTTATGGTTTAGTTGGTGGGGGTGGTGATGGAGCAACTCAATATAACAGTATAGATTACTTCACTATTTCAACCCCAAGTAACACATCTGACTTTGGAGATCTGACTGTTATAAGAAAAACTCTAGGTGCATTGAGTGATGGTACATATGGATTATGGGGAGGTGGTTATAGCAATTCTGGTGGACAATCATATGAAGACACTATTGATTATCTAACAATAGCTTCTCCAAGTAATGCATCAGATTTTGGTAATTTAACGGTAGCTAGACAACACGCATATGGAAGCGTATCAAACGGTACTTATGGTATATGGGGTGGTGGTCGAAATTCTAATCCTGGACATACCAATACGATTGATTATGTAACAATAGCTTCTCCAAGTAATGCATCAGATTTTGGTGATCTTACAGTCTCAAGATGGCCTAGTGCTGCTGGAGATACAACATATGGTGTTTTTTCAGCTGGGTCTGGAGCTGGTACTGGCAATACTATTGACTACATTACAATGGCAACTCCTAGTAATGCAACAGACTTTGGCGATTTGATTAATGTGACTGAACGTACAGCTTCTTGCGGTGATAATACATATGTAATTATTGCTGGCGGTGCGTCGGGAACCTTGAATAACATAATACAGTACATAACTGTAGCAACGCCTAGTAACGCTACTGATTTTGGTGATCTTTCTTCTAATAGGTATCAAAACGCCGCGCTATCTGGTAACGCTTCATAAGGAATAAAAAATGTCATTAAGTAGAAGACTCGCTAATTTAGGTAAGGCAATTGACAGCGCAACCACTGGTCATTTTTTATCCAAGGGTGACTCAGATGGTTTGTTCGAGACCATTCAGTACACAGACCTTACGGGTCGTCCTACTGTTCTTGACTCAGCTAATGTCACGGCAATTGTTGACTCAGCTTATGTCCAACTAAGACAAACCGTTGCAGGATCAGGTGGGCTAGATTCTGCAGCTGTTACTACATTGGTTGATAGCGCATATGTTTCTGCAAGGTCACCTGCAGCATCATCTGGCTTTGCTGCATACGAATATAACACTTCTGCAGCTCAGACAACATTCCAAGACTCAGATGTAAACGGCAATGTGTTGTCATACTCAGCAGATGGAATCATTGTATACTATAACGGTGTTCTAATGCCAACTTCAGATTATACTGCAACTGATGGATCCAGTGTTGTATTTACGACAGCTGTTGATTCTGGTGGTACAGTAACAATTGCTAAGTGGGCCTTGGCATCATCTGGTGGTGGAACTGCTAGTATTGCTTGGGGTGGTGATAGAGGTGTTTTTGGCGGGGGGAATACAAACGTAAATAATATTGATTATTTAGATTTAACAACCCCAGGTAATGCTAGTGATTTTGGCGATCTTACTGTTGCGAGAAATTACATAAAAGGCGCTGTTTCAGATAAGACATATGCTGTCTTTGCAGGTGGTAATAATGGCAGTTATTTTAATACTATGGATTATATTACAATTTCGACCACAGGAAATGCTGTTGATTTTGGGGATATGACTTTTGGCGGCCTTTATCACGCTGGCAATATGAGCGATGGAACAACAGGTTTTTTTGCTGGCGGGTCAACCACTGGTGGAAGTACAAACCAAATACAGAAAATTACAATTGCTTCTGCTGGTAATGCTACAGATCACGGTGATTTGTTGAGTGCTAATAATAACATAGCTTCTTGTTGTGATAACACACATGCAATTTTAGGGGGTGATGGGTCGCAGACAAACGTCATCCAAACATTTTCTATGGCTTCAGCAAGTAACGCGACAGATTTCGGCGATCTTACATTGGGCCGTGGGAATGCTTCAGGGGTTAGTGATAATACATACGCCGTGTTTGCAGGCGGCGCTGGCGGAGGCTCTTTAGTAAACACTATTGACTATGTAACAATTCAAACAACTGGAAACGCCACAGACTTTGGGGACTTAACTGTGGCAAAACAGCATATGGGCGGTGCGTCTAATGAAACCAACGGGATTTATGCGGGTGCTAATATAGAGTCAGGTACCAGCAACACAATTGATAAAATTGTAATTGCTACAACTGGTAACGCAACAGATTTTGGAGATATGACGAGGAGTGCATATGCATTCGGTTCATGTTCAGGTTCACCATCTTAACTAAGGATTAACTATGTCAATAAACAGAATACTTGCAGACTTAGGTAAAGCAGTTGACAGTTCATCCACCGGTGACTTCTTAAACAAAGAAGCGTCCGGTGCTGAGTTTAATCCTGTTCAATGGAGTGATATTAATAGTGCTCCTACAATCCTAGACTCTGCTCTTGCATCAGCAATCGTTGATTCTGCATATGTTCAGGCAAGACAGACTGGAGTTGGTTCTGGTGGTCTTGACTCTGCAACAGCAATAGCTCTTATCGATAGTGACTATGTTGGAGCAAGAGCATCAACAGGTGGTTCTGGATTCACAAAGTATCAGTACACAGCAACAGCAAATCAAACAACTTTCCAAGATAGTGATGCAAACGGAAATGTACTCTCCTATGATGCAGATTATATTCTTGTTCATTATAATGGTGTTTTACTTCCTTCAGCAGACTATACAGCCACAGACGGAAGTTCAGTTGTACTAGGAACTGGTGCAGACTCAGGTAGTATTATTGGAATTGCAAAATGGGGTGCTGCAGCAGGCAGTAGTTCTGGTGGTGCTGCTGGGATTGCATGGGGTGGTGATCGCGGCTTGTTTGGTGGGGGACGACCCAGTGCTGATACAAATGTTATTGAATATATAGACATCACAAGCCCAAGCAACGCTACTGACTTTGGCGATCTAACTGTCGCAAGAAGATTGGTAAGCGCATTATCAGATGCCACATATGGTGTATTCGGTGGGGGACGATATTTTGATGTAATTGATTATGTAACAATAGCATCCCCAAGTAATGCAACTGATTTTGGAAATTTAACAAACACGCCATTTGGAGTTGGTACATGTTCTGATGCAACTTATGGATTGTTTGCTGGTGGAAATGACACAACAGTAGGAGCCGTAAGTGACATTGATTATATTACTATTGCAACTACTAGCAATGCATCATCCTTCGGTGCTCTAACTTCTACAAGATATTACGCAGCTGGTTGTTCAGATGGTACTTACGGTTTATTTGGCGGGGGACTTTCAGGACCGGTTAACAATATTGATTATGTAACAATAGCTTCTCCAGGCAACGCGACTGATTTTGGTGACTTAACTCAAGCAAAACGTGAACATGGGGCAACATCAGATGCTACTTATGGACTTTTCTTTGGAGGTATGGATACCAACAGTTCAAGAATTAATGTTATAGATTATGTAACAATGGCGACACCTAGTAATGCAACAGACTTTGGCGATTTAAGTGCGGTAAGGAATAGTCTTGCTGCGAGTTCAAATGGAACATATGGAGTAGTTGGGGGTGGGATTGATACTGGCGGACAGTATGTAAATATAATAGAATATGTTACTATTGCATCGCCAAGCAACACTACAGATTTTGGCGATTTAACTGCAGCTACATATGGAATGGGTGCAACCTCAGGATCACCATCATAATTAAGGATAAAAAATGTCAATAGCAAGAAAAATTGGTAATTTAGGTACAGCTCTTGATAGTGCTGCTCTGAGTACTTTTTTATCCAAAGGTACTACGGATGGTGAATTTGATACAATTGCATGGGGTGATGTAACAGGGAAGCCTTCCTATATTGATTCATCGCTTGCAACACAATTATTTGATTCTGCATACGTCCAAGCAAGACAAACTGCAGTATCTTCTGGTGGTCTTGACTCAGCAGCTGTTACAACATTAATTGATAGTAGCTATGTGGCTAATAGAGCAGGGACTGGCAGTTCTGGCTTCATAATGTACAACTACAATGCAACATCCGGTCAGACTGCATTCCAGGATTCTGATACTGCTGGTAATGTACTATCTTATACGGCAGACGGTATTCTTGTATACTATAATGGTTTGTTACTTGCAGATGAAGACTATACTGCAACTGATGGATCTGCTGTTACACTTACAGAGGGTGCAGACTCAGGTGCACAGATCACAATTGGTAAATGGAATCTAACAGGATCTGGTAGTAGTTCTAGTTCTTCTGCCGTATGGTATGGTGATAGGGCGTTATCTTCTGGTGGATTTACTCCTGTACAGGGTAGGACAGCAATAGATTATTGGGACATGACAACACCAAGTAACGCATCAGACTTTGGTGATCTAACGCAGGCCGTGAGAATTGGCGGTTCAGGTAACTCTGACGGATCCCGTGGTTTGTGGACAGGAGGCCAGTCAGACGGGACTTTTTATAATATTATTTCATATGTGACAACTTCAACACCTAGCAATGCAACCGACTTTGGAGACATGACAACAAATTGCCAAGGGGCTGATGGAGCATCCGATGGCACTTATTCTGTCTTTGGCCCAAGAAATACTGGGGTAAGTATGAGTAATGTAATTGATTATGTGACTATACAAACACCAGGAAACGCAACTGACTTTGGTGACGCAATAAATAGTAAACAGGCTTATGGTACTGTTAGTGATGGAACTTATGGTGTTTATGCAGGCGGGCAGCAAAACGACACTCCGTTTTACTCTAGCATGGATTATATTACGATAGCATCTCCTGGTAATGCTTCAGACTTTGGTGATTTATCTGCAGTTAGAGGTTATCACCCTGCAGGTGCATCTGATGCTACAAGAGGTGTATTTGGTGGTGGATACACTGGTAGTACTACTGTCAATATAATCGAATACATAACTATTGCATCTCCAAGCAATGCAACAG
>Ga0255772_10003546_pt1 | contig 14919 bp, 10 predicted proteins | sample 071ome_34_FD_179970 | JGI IMG/M metagenome (GOLD analysis project Ga0255772, IMG submission 179970) | Coastal salt marsh microbial communities from the Groves Creek Marsh, Skidaway Island, Georgia - 071411BT metaG (version 2) | ecosystem: Environmental > Aquatic > Marine > Intertidal zone >...
CCAGGTTGTTGCAGTCGGTGCGAATGGTCAGATCGAACTGGCTACTGGTTCCAGACAGAGTAGTCTGACGGCATTGCTCGACCCCGCATCTCTGCCGGAATACGAATGGCGCGTGGCAAGAGTTGAAGCGCAGATCCCTGACGCAACACGCGTTTTTATTGATGGGGATCATCAGTATGTACTCGCACTAGACGCTAATGATCGACTGTCAGCATTCTCGATCCGCGCAATATATGAGGGCGGGGACGAATCCTTCAGCAGTGACACTATTGCGAACCAGCCCGGTAAGGTGGTGGACGCAGAGATGTTAGCGGGCGGTCGATCTTTAATGATTGCCGACGATCTGGGTCAGGTCGGTCAATGGTTTATTGATGTCAGCGATGGGGAACTGCTCCTGCATCAAGCCAGAGTTTTTCAGGCGGCGATGATTCCGCTTGACCAGATCGAAAGCGAACAAAGGCGCAAAAATGTCGCTGTGGTAGATGTAGATGGCGTATTCAGGCTGTTTAACACCACAGCCGCTCGATTGCTCACAGAGCAGGTGTTGGTTGATGAGGAGATTGAGGCAATGACCCTCTCACCGCGAGGTGATCTGTTGCTGACTGAATCTGAATCAGGTCAGTTTCTGGCTTATCCGATAGACAGCCCTCATCCTGAAATTTCCTGGTCCGCGCTGTGGGAACGCGTCTGGTATGAAGACTATGCGGAACCTGCCTATGTCTGGCAGTCATCTGCGTCCGGGAATGTCTATGAGCCGAAATATTCGTTGATGCCCCTGACCTTTGGCACGCTGAAAGCTGCGTTTTATGCCATGCTGTTGGCTGCTCCTCTGGCAGTTTGTGGTGCGATATTTACCGGTTACTTCATGGCTCCCGGTATGCGAAGAACAGTCAAACCGCTGGTAGAGCTCATGGAAGCCTTGCCAACGGTTGTTCTTGGGTTTTTAGCCGGTCTTTGGCTTGCGCCATTTGTTGAGCAGAATCTTCTGGGGGTATTCGCCCTCGTCATATTGCTCCCGGTGACCATTCTGACTGCCAGCGTGGCCTGGATGTTTTTGCCAAAGCGGATTCGACACCGCATTCCTGAAGGCTGGGAGGCGGCCTTGCTGGTTCCGGTGGTAATCCTCGGTAGCTGGTTTGCCTTGTGGGTTGCCGGGCCGTTTGAGTTCTGGCTTTTTGGCGGGGATATCAAAGCATGGCTCGGATCTGAACTCGGGCTCGCCTACGACCAGCGCAACGCGATGATTGTCGGATTTGCGATGGGCTTTGCGGTGATACCGACTATTTTTTCGATTGCAGAGGACGCGATATTCACTGTGCCGAGGCAGTTGAGCAGTGGATCGCTAGCCCTTGGAGCAACCCCCTGGCAAACCCTCTCTCAGGTGGTTCTGCCCATGGCGAGTCCCGGCATATTCAGTGCCTTGATGATCGGATTGGGCAGGGCAGTTGGTGAAACCATGATCGTGCTGATGGCGACTGGTAACACACCCATTATGGATATCAATTTATTCGAAGGTATGCGAACGCTGGCCGCAAATATTGCCGTGGAGGTGCCAGAGACAGATGTAAACAGCAGTCACTACCGGATCCTCTTTTTGTCAGCACTGGTGCTGTTTGCCTTCACCTTTATCGTGAACACGATTGCTGAGGTGGTTCGGCAGCGCTTGAGGAGGCGCTACAGTCTGATATGAGACAAAAACTCAGAAAATGGTCCCGGACTGGCACGCCGTGGATCTGGATTAATGCGGGAGCGGTTGCGATCAGCATTGTGATGGTCCTTGGGCTGCTTGGCGTGCTGGCTGTGAATGGCCTGCGCCATTTCTGGCCCAATGAGGTGAGTCACGGAAGATACCTCGCGCCCGGATTCAAACCTACAGAGTTGATCGGGGAGCTTACCAGAACAGAGTGGGTTCCAGCGGAGGTTCTGATTGCTTCTGGTTTGCGCGTTGACCCAGCGCAGGAACGGTATCGAAGGGATCTCTGGAAATTAGGCAATCGGGATCTGAACGGTATTGACTTTGCCTGGGTTTTGGCGGATTTCGTTGAAGAGGTCTCAACGCCCGAGAACATTGCGGTTTTTGAGCGAAAACAGGGCGGAGTCTTATATGGCGCAATAAGCTCTTTGGAATTGGGCGAGGAGTCAGATCCAGTAGACGCACTGTCTGATGATCAGTCCCTGTGGGCCCAGTTTCAATCACGTCTGAAAGAGGTCAGAGAACTTGATAAACAGATTCAGTCGATCCAGAGTGAGCAGCTTGCCAGGGCGAATAGTGATCTTGAACGGCTTAGATTGAGAGAGCGAGCCGCGATGCTGGAGGGCGAGTTGAGCCCGTCCCTGACTCAGCAATTCAGTGCCCGGCGTCTGGAAATACAGGTTGAACTGGCGAACCTGCAGCACCAGCTTAATCAGCTTTATGCACAGATTGAGCGTGATAGCGTGCAAGTGAGGGCATCAAATTCTGTTGAGGTATTGATACCCTTGGCCGGGATCGTTCGTGCATACCAGCCCAATAATCTGACACTGGCTGGAAAACTGTCAGTGTACAGTCAGCGATTGTGGGAATTCCTGACGGCCGAGCCACGGGAGGGCAACACAGAAGGGGGGGTCTATCCTGCTATATTCGGCACGGTGGTCATGGTACTGCTGATGTCGCTTTTTGTGACTCCATTTGGCGTGATAGCTGCCGTCTATTTGCGGGAATACGCCAAGCAAGGAATGACTACCCGCATAATCAGGGTTGCAGTCAATAACCTCGCGGGTGTCCCTTCCGTCGTTTACGGTGTTTTTGGTCTCGGCTTTTTTGTCTACCTAATTGGTGGTGAGATTGATCAGTTGTTCTATGCGGAAGCCTTGCCCGCACCCACTTTTGGTACGCCGGGTCTGCTATGGGCGTCCTTGACACTTGCCTTGCTGACCGTGCCGGTCGTCATTGTCGCGACCGAGGAGGGGCTTACGCGAATCCCAAGAAGCGTTCGGGAGGGGTCTTTGGCACTTGGCGCGACCAAGTTTGAAACGATCTGGCGGGTAATTTTGCCTATGGCCAGCCCTGCCATGATGACCGGACTGATTTTGGCTATTGCCAGAGCTGCCGGGGAAGTCGCGCCTTTGATGCTGGTTGGTGTCGTAAAGCTTGCCCCCTCCCTGCCGGTAAACGGCATCTATCCGTACGTTCATCTGGACCAGCAATTTATGCATCTGGGTTTTCATATCTACGATGTGGGTTTCCAGAGTCCGAATGTGGAAGCGGCGCGCCCATTGGTCTTCGCTACGGCTCTGTTGCTGGTCAGCGTGATTGCGATCCTTAATCTGACCGCTGCAGTGCTTCGTAACCGCTTACGGGAAAACTTCAGAAGTCTCGAGATATAATCACGGCTCAGGACAGTCATGCCTATGAACAAAAATAATGAGCGCGATTCTCAGGCCGGGGGCAATTCTGCGGAAAAGGTAAAAACTGGATCCGAGGCCTGTATCGACATCAAAAAGTTGAATCTGTACTACAGCAAGGATATCCATGCGCTTCGGGATATTTCTCTCAGCATCCCCCGAAACAAGGTGACGGCGTTTATTGGCCCAAGTGGTTGTGGCAAGTCCAGCTTATTGCGTTGCTTCAACCGTATGAATGATCTCATCGACGACTGTCATATCAAAGGTAAGATCAGGATTGACGGCGATGATATCTATGATAAGAGAATTGATGTTTCCGATTTGCGCCGTAGGGTGGGTATGGTCTTTCAGAAACCCAATCCTTTCCCCAAGTCAGTTTACGAGAACGTCGCCTATGGGCTCAGAATTCAGGGCATTAATTCCCGCCGGATTCTCGATGAGGTCGTTGAGGATGCCCTTCGAGCAGCCGCGCTCTGGGATGAAGTGAAGGACAGGCTGGACGACAGCGCCTTGGAGCTCTCCGGAGGACAACAACAGAGGCTGGTGATAGCCCGTACGATCGCTGTGGAGCCCGAAGTGCTGCTGCTCGATGAGCCGGCGTCGTCTCTGGATCCGATCTCTACCCTGCGGATTGAAGAACTGATCAACGAGTTGAGGGCCAGCTATTCGATACTCATCGTGACTCACAATATGCAGCAGGCAGCTCGAGTATCAGACTTCGCTGCGTTTATGGATATGGGTCGGCTGGTGGAATTTGACAGCACCAACACCTTGTTTACCAATCCTTCGGAAAGACAGACAGAAGACTATATTACTGGCAGGTACGGCTGACAGATCGGATTCTCAGGGCAGAGTGTCTCGATTCAGTGATATTATGGACGATGCAGAACCCTTTTGAAGTAGACAATTCAGTTCATCCACCCGGAATCAGACTCTATGGATGCAAGCGCCGACAAACCCCGCTCACATATTTCCCAGCAGTTCAACACGGATCTGGAAGATCTCAAGAAGCACATGCTGGAAATGGGCGGGATGGTGGAAAAACAGTTTTCAGGTGCGATGCAGGCTCTCATTGAAGCCGACAGCACATTGGGAGAGCGTATCGCCGCTGATGATGACTTACTTGATCAGATGGAGATGAAAATTGATGAAGAGTGCAATCTGATCATCGCCAGACGCCAACCCGCAGCGAGAGACCTTCGCCTGGTTCTGGCGATCGTGAAAGCCATTCGTGATCTTGAACGAATCGGAGACGAATCCTCCAAGATCGCCAAGGCAGCAATCAAGATGAGCGAGCAGGGTGAATTTCCCGAAGGAATCGTTGACTTCCGCAGCCTCGGAGACAAAGTTCAGCGTATGGTGCACAGGGCGCTGGATTCATTCGCCCGGTATGATGCAGATGCGGCGATTGCGGTTGTGCAAGAGGACAAGAGCGTCGACAACGACTACGCGATTGCCATGCGCTCGATGGTCACTTTCATGATGGAAGATCCTTCCACCATCAGCAAAGTGCTGAATGTGCTCTGGGCCCTGCGCGCGATGGAAAGAGTCGGGGATCATGCCAAGAATATCTGTGAGCATGTGATCTATATGGTAGCGGGTACCGACGTACGCCACCTGAATCCCAATAAGATGTCTGCCAAAATCAAGGCCTGAATCTGGTGCCAGGGCCGTAGTGACCGATTCGTTCCGGAGCCAATTCACGCAAGTCTGAGTTGGAGTTGGCCCGGCATCAGGCGCAGCAACTCAGCCGAAAAACGAGTATCATCCCTGCTCTACTTCCCGCAATTTCAGGAGAGACCGAATCATGTTGACCGCGCGACGATTAAGCCTGTTGCTGTTTGCTTTACTGTGGGCAGGAGCCCTGCAGGGGCAGGGTATTCAGCAGACCAAAGGATCATTTCAGGACAAATTTCGTCAGCTTGATGAAGTGTTACCCACAGCAAATGTGTATCGAAACGCTGCCGGAGCACCCGGTCATGAATACTGGCAGCAGGAAGTCGACTACAACATCGAGGCCGTTTTAGATGAAGACAACCAGCGGCTGTCGGCGACAGAGATCATTCGCTATCAGAATAACTCTCCTGACACGCTGACTTATCTGTGGTTCCAGCTCGATCAGAACCGGTTTCGGTCAGATTCGATGGCGGAAATGAGCGGCACTTTCAACGGGTCGAGCCCTGATGCCGACAGCAATGATCCGGCGCGTATCAGTCTCGGTCAGTTAAGGGCGCTGCAGTATCAGTCGGACGCCAATCTGGGGCATCAGATCAATGCTGTTTCAGACAGCCGGGAAAATGCGCTGGCGCATACCGTTGTCGGAACTTTGATGCGTGTTGATCTTCTGGAGCCGCTGCGGCCGGGCGATGATGTCGAGCTGCGCATCGATTTTGAGTACAACATCGTCAATGGTGATGTGCTATCTCCGCGGGGTGGTTACGAGCACTTCCCGGAAGATGAAAGGGACGGTGGGAACTATATCTTTGCTCTCTCGCAGTGGTTCCCCCGCTTAGTTGCCTACACGGATTATGAGGGCTGGACTAACAAGGAGTTTCTTGGCTCTGGCGAATTTACGCTGGAATTCGGAGATTACGAAGTGTCCATGACCGTGCCGGCTGATCATATCGTGTCGGCAACGGGTGAATTGCAGAATCCCGGTGATGTGCTGACCCGTGAACAGCGTGACCGGCTTGAGGAGGCGCAGAGCGCTGCGCGACCGGTTTACATCGTCACTCCGGATGAGGCGCTGGACAACGAGCGCGAAGGCAGTGCTCAGACTGCGACCTGGCGTTTCGCCGCTGAAAACGTTCGGGATTTTGCCTGGGCTTCTTCTCGCAAGTTTATCTGGGATGCGAAAGGCCATCAGCAGCCCGGTGCTGATCAGGAAACCGTCATGGCAATGTCCTTCTATCCTAAAGAAGGCGGCACGCTCTGGTCAGACTACTCTACTGAGGTGGTAATCCATACCCTGGAGGTATACAGCCGGTTTTCTTTTGATTACCCCTATCCAACCGCGCAGTCGGTCAATGTCGGATTCGTAGGCGGTATGGAGTACCCGATGATCACTTTCAACGGGCCCCGGACAGAGCTTCAGGAAGACGGTTCCCGCACCTATTCTCTCGCGGAGAAGAGGTTCCTGATTGGTGTCGTGATTCATGAGATTGGACACTTCTACTTTCCGATGATCGTCAACTCGGATGAGAGGCAGTGGACCTGGATGGACGAGGGGCTCAACAGTTACCTCGATTCTGTAGCGGGACGTGAGTGGGATGCGGAAATTCCCTGGGGCGTGGAGCCAAGATACATCACTGACTACATGGAATCGCAGAATCAGGTTCCGGTCATGACGCAATCCGACAGTGTGCTCCGCCTGGGTCCCAATGCGTACTCTAAACCGGCGACTGCCATCAATATCCTGCGAGAAACGATTATGGGGCGCGAGCTCTTTGATTTTGCGTTCAAAGAATATTCTCGACTGTGGGCATTCAAACGACCGACACCGGCAGACTTTTTCCGCACCATGGAAGAAGCTTCCGGCATTGATCTCGACTGGTTCTGGCGCGGCTGGTTTTATACCACTGATCATGTGGATATTGCCTTGGATCGCGTTTACCAGATGCGTATGGATACCGAAAATCCTGACATCGACTTTTCCCGTCAGCGCGAATTCGAGAAGTCGTTGCCGCCGAGTGTCTATGTGGAACGAAATCGTCAGGAAGGTCGCCTGACCTGGGTTGAGCGGAATCCGGACGTCAGAGACTTCTATGACGACAACGATCAATTCACCGTAACCAATGTTGAACGCAATCGCTACAGCAGCTTTTTGGAAGGGCTGGAGCCTTGGGAGCGCGAGGTGCTAGATCGCGCAATTTCCGAGGATCTCAACTATTACATTCTGGAATTTTCCAATCAGGGTGGATTGGTAATGCCTATCCTTCTCCAGTTTGACTATGCCGACGGCAGCAGTGAGGAAATGAGAATCCCGGCTGAAATCTGGCGGCGCTCGCCCGCGGCGGTGAAAAAGCTTGTGGTAACCGAGAAAGACATTGTCGGCATTGTCATTGACCCTTTGCAGGAAACTGCGGATGTCAACATAGAGAATAACTACTATCCACGCCGGATTATCCCGTCAAGAATCGAGTCCTTTAAGCGACAGGGTAGTGGCAGCCTGATTGGTCGGGATATTATGCAGGATATCAAAACTGAGTTGTCCTCAGCGGAAGACGATGAAAGTGGCGGGGATGAAGAAACGGAGCAGTAGCATAATTACAGTCACCGGTTTGCGGGCGGTGCGTCGGGCAGCGCTCAGGCTGGGCGGCGTCCTTCTTGGCCTGCTTGCGCTCTCGGCCGCTGAAGCGCATCAGCAAAAAAATGCAGTCACCCGGATATTGTTCAATGAAAATACCGGCAACATTGAGGTCATGCACCGCTTCTTCATACATGATGCCGAGCATGCGGCAGGATTGATTTTTGGCGAGCGACAGATGCTCGCGGAGTCCCAAGAATCCCGGGAATTATTCAGCAGCTATGTGATCAACCGTTTTTCAATTGAGGCAAGCTTTCATGAAGGAAACCCTGAAGTGCTGAGCTTGTCTTACGTTGGAGAAGAAGTAGACGGGCAATTCCTGTGGGTTTACCAGGAGATCCCTGCGCAGGAAGGCATCACGGCATTTACGATTGAAAATCTCGCGCTTCGGGATGTCTGGTCGGATCAGTCAAATCTGGTCAATATCGAGAGAGGCGGGAGAATATACAGCCTGACATTCGACGGTTCGGCAGAAGTGCTTACCGTGGAGTTGGGTGCTTGATCAGGGTTCTTTATGCCATCGGTGTCGGCTTAATCTATACCGATCATTCTGATAAAATCTGTTCTATTGTTGACGGGCTCGACCGTGATTGTCTTTAGATATCTGTCAAGACAGATTCTGCAAATCGCAGCGGTGGTAACTTCTGTCCTGCTTTTCGTGGTGCTGACCGGGCGCTTTGTTCAGTATCTGGCCGAGGCGGTTGCCGGGGAAAAAGCGCCTGATATTCTGGTTTTGCTCATGCTGTACCGGATTCCTGAGTTTCTGCTCGTGATCGTGCCTCTGGCGTTCTTTCTGGCCATTATTCTTGCCTTCGGACGCATGTATGGCGATAACGAAATGGTGGTACTGATGAGTGCAGGATACAGTCAGGGTCGCCTTTTGATGAACGTTATGGGGATTGCCGTATTGATTACAGTATTCATGGCAGTCCTGGCGCTTTATCTTGCCCCCATGGGGCTGAGAGAAAGTGAACAGATCAGCTTGGCCCAAGATGAGTTGACGGAAGTGGATCTGATCGTTGCTGGCCAGTTTCAAACCTTTGGTGGTGGGGAGCGGGTGACCTACACAGAAAGGATTCTCAATTCCGGTGGAGGTGAGCGTGAGTTGGCCAATGTCTTTGTCGCACTGACGCCAGCAGGGCAGACTTCCGATGAGCCGCCAAGAATCATTCTGGCTGACAGTGCACGACCGGAAATCGATGAAGCGACCGGGGCGCGTTTCATGCGACTTGAAAACGTATTGCAGTATGACGGGACGCCGGGGTCGGGAGCATTCCGGGTGGGTCAGTTTGACGCTCAGGCTATCCTGCTTCCTGCCCCTCCCGAATTTGATGAAGTACTGGAGGAGTCTACGCTGAGTACTTGGTCGCTGCTCTACTCTAATGACATAGCGCATCGTACAGAACTGCAATGGCGCATTTCTGTGCTGCTTTTGATTCCGGTGATTGCGTTGATCGCTGTGCCCATGAGCCGCGTCAGCCCTCGCCAGGGACGCTACACCAAACTGTTTCCGGCTGTGCTGGTCTACATTGGCTATTTTATTGCCCTCGAATTCTGCCGCGATCGTGTGGCTGACGGAGACCTCAGCCCCGTGTTCGGGCTCTGGTGGGTGCATGCTCTGTTTGCAGTGGCAGGAGTTGTCCTCTTTCGTGCGGGCCCAGAAGGGTTCAGGTTGAGGCTGCCTCGGACAGCATGAAACTTCTGGATCGGCATATCAGTCAGGCAGTGTTGCTCGCTATGATCGTGGTACTTGGTGTCGTAGTGGCTCTGGATGTCATTTTTTCCCTGGTTGATGAGTTGGGTGAGGCTGGTGTCAATTATCATGCGGGCAACGCTGTGATGTTTGTTCTACTGACAACCCCTACCAGTTTGTATGAGCTGCTGCCTTACGCCGCCCTCGGGGGTGCCCTGATTGGTCTGGGTGTTCTCGCTTCCAATAATGAGCTGGTCGTGATGCAGTCAGCCGGCGTCCACAAGTGGCGTATCGTGGGTGCTGTTCTGAAGCCGACTTTTCTCGCCATGTTGCTGAGTCTGATTATCGGGGAATTTGTCTCACCGCCGCTTGAGCAGATTGCTAATTCAAACAAGGCAGTCCAGCTGAGTGGTTCGACCTCGATCAATTCTGAGGCAGGAACCTGGCGCAAAATCGGCGATGACTATATACACATCAATGCCATTGCGCCGGGGGGTGAGCGGCTGATTGGCGTGAGCAGATATCGCATCAACGAACAGCGTGAATTGGAGTCTGCCAGCTTCGCAGAATCCGGCGAGTATGTCTCGACGGCGGCAGGAGGCTACTGGCGCATGGTCAATGTGAGCCAGAGTCTGTTTGCTGACAGGCAGGTTATCACCAGTCGGTACCTTCAGGAGGATTGGCAGGCCGACCTGTCACCTGAATTGCTCAGTGTGTTGCTGGTTGAGCCGGACAAACAGTCGCTGTCCGGCCTGTATCGTTTCGCTCAGTTCTTTTCCTCAGAAGGGCTGGACAGCGGTGTTTACTTTCTCGCGTTCTGGAAAAAATTGCTACAGCCGCTGTCCACTCTGGCGCTGGTTGTGCTCGCGATTTCCTTCGTATTCGGGCCGCTGCGGGAGGCGACCATGGGGTTTCGGATCTTCGTTGCGATCGGCACCGGCCTGGCGTTCACTCTGGTACAGCGCATGATGGAGCCGGTGAGCCTGATCTATGGCGTCAGCCCGCTGATGGCAGTGCTCACGCCAGTGGCTTTATGTGCATTGGGCGGCGTGTTTCTCATGCGACGGGTTGCCTGATCGCGGGTCTTGAAAAGTGACTTTCTCTAGCGGGTATTCTGATGTCTGAAGCCAAACCCATTTATATCTCGTATGCAGGCCCTTCTCTGCTGGAGACACCACTGCTGAACAAAGGCTCAGCGTTTTCTCCGGAAGAACGCCGTACATTCAATCTGATTGGTCTGTTACCTCCCGTATATGAAACTATCGAGGAGCAGGTTGAACGCTGCTATCAGCAGTACTGCAGTTTTGACGAGCCGATCAACAAGCATATTTACCTGCGGGCCGTTCAGGACAATAACGAGACATTATTCTACCGACTGCTGTCAGAGCATCTGGTGGAGATGCTCCCGATTATCTATACCCCTACCGTCGGTGATGCCTGTGAGCATTTTTCGGACATCTATCGCAGTGCCCGCGGCATCTTTGTTTCCTATGACGATCGTGATTATCTGGATGAAATTCTGCGTAGCGTGACCAAGGATAAAGTGAAGGTGGTGGTGGTGACCGACGGGGAACGGGTGCTGGGACTGGGCGACCAGGGGGTTGGCGGTATGGGGATTGCGATCGGCAAGCTGTCGCTGTACACCGCCTGTGGTGGCATCTCCCCGGCTTATACGCTGCCGGTTGCGCTGGATGTGGGCACAAATAACCCGCAGGCACTGGACGATCCAATGTATATGGGTCGGCGGTCTCCGAGAATCAGCGCTGCTGAATACAACGCATTTGTTGATGGTTTTATCGACGCTCTGCAGGCGCGGTGGCCGGGGGTCTTAATCCAGTTCGAGGATTTTGCCCAGCCCAATGCCATGCCTCTGCTGCAGCGGCACCGGGAGCGGGTGTGCTGCTTTAATGATGATATTCAGGGCACAGCCGCGATTACTCTGGGTTCTCTTCTGGCCGCCTGCAGGAAAAAGGGTGAGCAGTTGTGTGATCAGCGGTTTGTTCTGGTGGGAGCCGGATCCGCTGGCTGCGGTATCGCTGAGCTGATTATATCGGCAATGGTTGAGCAGGGTCTCGACGACAAGGCTGCCCGTGCACGAATTTTCATGGTGGACAAGCAAGGCCTGCTGGTAGAAGGCTCTGAAAATCTGAGGGATTTCCAGGCGCGCCTGGTTCAGAGCCGCAGCGCCGTCGCAGCCTGGTCGTTAACTCAAGCGGGCGCCAGTCCGGGATTGTATGACGTCATGGTTAATGCCGGCGCGTCGGTGCTGATCGGTGCATCAGGTATTTCCGGTCTGTTCACAGAAGCTGTGATCAAAGCCATGCATGACAGCTGCCCAACCCCGATTATATTTCCCCTTAGTAACCCCTCGAAACTGGTTGAGGCGCACCCTGCAGACGTGCTGAAGTGGACTAAAGGGCAGGCGATCGTCGCGACCGGAAGCCCCTTTGGTCGGGTCGACTTTGAGGGCCGCAGCTTCGAGATATCCCAGTGCAATAACAGTTACATTTTCCCGGGGGTCGGCTTAGGTGTGATTTCTGCCATGGCATCAAGAGTGACAGATAAGATGCTCATGGTGGCCAGCAAAACGCTCGCCGAGCTGGCGCCAGCAAAGGGGGCTCCGGAAGACGGCATCTTGCCACCCCTGACCTCTCTGACGGAAATAAGTAAGGAGATCGCCCTGGCCGTTGCCTGCGTCGCTCAGGACGAAGGTTGGGCTCTTCGCACCACTGAGGAAGAACTGAAAGGCCACATTGAGCGAAACTTCTGGAAACCGGAGTATCGCGAGTACCGTCGTGTTGCGATGCGGGCAAGATAGTCTTGCGCGTCTGCGTTCTTAGGCAGAGGTCTCTGGGGGGTTCTGAAACAGCTGCGCGTTTTTTTCGAAGTGAAATTCTTCAAGCTTGATGTCATCCAGACCGACCTGATCGAACGGGTCTTCCATGGCGTCCTGAACGTTGTAAAGTGAAATCAGGATAAAGCCATGGATCATGGCAAGCGCGTAGACAAGAACCGGTGCGCTGGCATTCAAATCATTGATCAGAGTCGGGATGAAAATAAACGGAAAGACATAGATAAACACCAGGCAGTACGCACGCAGGCTGATGGGTGTCCCATGTAGTTTGAGGCCGACAGTGTTTTCCATGCTTTCATCGACATCTTTAAGAAAGCGGATGATTTTCAGAGCGACACCGCTCGAAATCACGCTGCGGTGATCATTCACAAATTCAAAAACGTCATTCAGTTTGTCCCTGACTGCCTGTTGGTTAAAGTCGCTCCCTTGCAAAGCATCCAGGAAAATCCGCGACACGCAGTTCAGATGTTCCGCAACCTCGCGCTTTGCGTCTTCGCTCAGTTTGTTGTTATTGGCAAAACAATAATAAGTTGCATTAAGTGATGCCTTAAACCGGCTCAGCAGTTTGATCACGCTATCGCGTTTTTTGAACGCTTCCCGAATGGTAAACACCAGCGGAAAAATGACTGCAATACTGAACAGTGTAATGTTCAGATTGTAACTGAGACTGAATGTATAGCAGGCATAGGTAATCGCCAGACACAGCAGCAGCACCGTGCCCGTCTTGTGATCAAGAATCGCGATATATTTCTGAAGCATGCCGTGATTGGGGTCAGTGTTCATCGTCTGATGCTAATCAGTTCTCTGCTTGATGTAAATCTCCGCGATAACAAGATGTATATCGTGTTGCGGGCCACATACTCCAGCGTTACACTGCTTTAATGCTTACAAACAATCCGTTCAAAACTCAAAACGTGACCGGCCAGCCGGCTCTAAAGCTGCTGCTGGCTTTCCTGTTGTCCATTACCAGCGTGGCAGCTTCTGCCCAGGCAGAACAGGTAGCGCAGACAGTGCAGACAGCACCGGCAGATCCGCTGTTTGCAGACCCTGCCCCGCTGGCGATTACTTTGACTGCTCCGTTCGAACAAATAGACGATGAACGGGATAAAGACCAGGAGTACCGCGGCACTCTGACCTATACCGGCTCTGACGGTGAGCCTGTGGTGCTTGATGCGCGTTTTGAAGTGCGTGGAAACTGGCGGCTCAGTAAGTCCAATTGCAGCTACTCACAGCTGTGGGTTGATCTGCGTCGTGGTCAGCTTCCCGGCACCCTGTTTGAAAATCAAAATCGCCTCAAGCTTGTGGTGCAGTGTCGCCGCCAGAGTCGCTATGCCGACTATATCCAACGCGAGCTGCAGGCCTATCAGATTTTCTCCCGACTGAGTGAATTTCACTTCGATACCCGTGAACTTATGGTCACCTATGTTGACAGTGAAGAGGGCGACAGTCGCACTCATGCCGGTTTCTTCATCGAACATCAGAATCGTCTTGCAGATCGGTTTGCCATGGAGGAGGTCGAGGCTAACAGTGTGTCCGCTTCAGAGCTTGATCCTCTGCAAGGGGCTCTGGTGTCACTGTTTATGTACTTTGTGGGCAATACGGATTTTTCTCTGATTCAGGGGCCGCCGGAAGAAGAATGTTGTCATAACGCCAAGTTGCTGGCGTCAGGCGAGTCCTTTTATCCGGTACCTTACGACTTTGATGCCTCTGGCTTTGTCGACACCAGCTACGCCCCTGAGCCCCTGCCGCAGTTTCGCATTCGCAGCAATCGTACTCGTCTCTATCGTGGCTTTTGCGTTGACGAAGCTGTTATGAGTGACGCGCTGACCAGGTTCCGGTCGATCGAGACAGAGGTGACTGACATGATGGCTGAGAGACGCACGCGCGGGTTTGTTGAGGATTTTTTTGAGACCATCAATGAGCCTAGGGATCTTCGCCGGCAGATTCTAGAAAAATGCCGGTAACACCCGGCCCGTCATCGTCATGAGCTTTATTCGCGTTGCCTTGCTCTGTTCCTGCCTTTGCGGTGCGCCTGCGGTACTCGCACAATCTGAATTTTTGGGTGTCAGCCGAATTGTAGCGATAGGGGACGTTCACGGAGATTACGACAGTTTTGTTGAAGTTTTGCTTGAGGCCGAGTTGATCAATCGGCGGCGCAACTGGATTGCGGGTGACACCCATCTGGTTCAGGTTGGTGATCTCCCTGATCGCGGGCCAGATACTGATCGGGTGATCGAGCTGCTACGCAAGCTCGAAAAGCAGGCGGCTGACGCGGGTGGCCGAGTCCATGCGCTGATCGGTAATCATGAAGCAATGAACATGCTCGGTGATCTGCGCTACGTCCATCCCGGCGAGTATTCGGCGTTTCGCAGTGGACAATCCCGACAATACCGCAACAGGTACTACGAACAAACGGTGCTCAGCCGGCAGGCGAACGATCCTGATTTCGAACCTGATTCCGCGTTCAGAAAATCCTTTGAGGAGCAATTTCCCCTCGGCTATGTCGAGCACCGTTTTGCCTGGGCACCGGAAGGGGAAATCGGCAGTTGGGTGCTGAGTCATAATGCAGTGATCAAAATTGATCGCTACCTTTTCCTGCATGGTGGTCTCAGCCCGGCCCTACTGGGAAGCTCGCTCGAAGACATCAACAGTCAGATTCGCAACGAATTGGCGGGCAAACAC
>Ga0255772_10003575_pt1 | contig 14827 bp, 12 predicted proteins | sample 071ome_34_FD_179970 | JGI IMG/M metagenome (GOLD analysis project Ga0255772, IMG submission 179970) | Coastal salt marsh microbial communities from the Groves Creek Marsh, Skidaway Island, Georgia - 071411BT metaG (version 2) | ecosystem: Environmental > Aquatic > Marine > Intertidal zone >...
TTGTACAGAACTTCCAACTGCCGATGATGTTAAGTAATTTGCATTGTAAGCCTGAACCGCAGATCCTATATCAGAATCTTTTACTATTGAAGAATCATGTACACCTATCAATAGAGTATCAGCCGCAGTTGCTTTACCTGCAAAAACCTCAGCAGTAGATGAAGCTGTAGTTCCTACCGAACCATCATCTTGCACATAATACGTAGAACCTATTGTCAAACTAGATTGTGAGGTAGTTGTGCCTCCTGTCAAATCTACAGTAACAGTACCTGCGTCTGCAACCGTTTGACTTGCAAATCCAATAAAAGACCCCTCTGCTATATTACTTGCGCTGTATTTTGAATAACCATAGTGTAACAATGCACCTGGGTCGTTGAATTCTACGACAGCAATTTGTTTATCTTTACAATCTAAAGAAAAACTACCGTGTCGCTTATAACTTGTGTATTCAGTAATACTAGGTGTGGTGTCACTCACTTCTATTGCACACACGTAAAAATAATCGGAGCCGGTACCTTCATGTTGTTTTACTGACCAAAATTGATTGGCTGCTCCTGGTTGTGCAAAAACTTCACATGCTATAAGTGAGGAACCAGACTCTCCACTGCTGGTAGGAAATGCTACCTGTGACGCTGTAAAAGAAACTGCATTTGTACCTGACGAGTAGGTGCCAACTCTGGCGTGAACCTTTCTTTGACCCAAACTATAATCAGTATCATATGATGTAACAATCTTTCCTGAATTGAAAGGATCCCAATCTGCTCCTAACTGTGAAGCACCTGATCCTGGAGTGACCTGCGATCCGCAAGTAGCACTATTCGCACTATAATTAATCACCCCAGTTCTTATGTGCGTCTGACTGGATCCATCAATAAGAAGATATCTTCCTTCTACTTTTGGATCTAATTTAAATTGGTCAAGATTATAAGCGGTACTAGAAAATAAAGTTATTTTAGTTCCATATGATATTGTACCACTTGAATTTGTTAAAACTCTAATAGTGTAATAACTACTATTGTTATTATCTCTGTAAGCAACTACATATCTATCGTCTTGATGCGGATCTTCTACTACATGAAATGTTTGGTCACCTGAAATATCTACATCAAAATCTACTTCAGATCCTAGTGTAATTGTAGTACCAGAATATGTAAGAGTCCTATATTTAGTATAGTCTGTACCAGCGTTAGATCCAGTTGCATCTAAGTGAGTATAAAATATTAAAAAAGTACCAGACGTACTAGTAGAAACAATACTTGTGTTTCTAAATTTATTCCAGTTGGTAGTATCACCTGATATATTAATACGAGTTCCTAAAGTATAATTAGTGCCATCATATGCAATAATTCTGACATTAGCTCCTTTAGGGTAGCCACTGCTATCACCGTCAGTAAACATATGAATCATTTTCTTAGTGCTACCACTATGTTCGGCTATGTACAATGACTGCTGGTATCCTCCAGAAGAGCGTAAAACATAGTTACCTGTACCATAACCGGTTTGAGCTGATGAAGTTTCTGGGTAATCTCTAGCTGTTGTTGTTTCCCCGATTTGAGCTACAGTTCCTGCGCTTTCTAATATGAGAGCCTTTCCTGAAGTTATTGCACCGTTAGCAGTGAAATCTTGCTGTAAACCAGATCCACCACCACCACCACCTGAAATAGTAGAGAATGATAATGTACCTGATCCGTCTGTTATTAAAGCTTGACCGTTAGAACCGTCAGACGTTGGAAGAGTAAATGTGCTTACGAAAGAACTGAGGTTAGCATCATGTGCCAATACGTCTGTGCCTATAGCAAGTCCTAAAGACGTTCTTGCTGTAGCTCCGTTTTCTGTTACAAAATTGCTACCATCGCCTACAATGATATACCCATCTGTTGGATTCAGTCCCGCAATGTCTGCTAGTTGTGCGTCATATGCTTGTACATCAGTTCCTATAGCAACACCTAAATTAGTTCTAGCTGTGCTTGCATTTGCTAAATCAGACAAGTTATTTGCTGTAGCAGCGTAATCACTTGTAGCTGCTGTTGCTATTGTTCCTAGTCCGAGAGAAGTTCTAGCAGTAGCACCAGATTCTAAAACAAAATTACTACCATCACCAACGATAAAATTACCGTCAGTCGGATTCAACCCTGCTATGTCTGCTAGTTGTGCGTCATATGCTTGTACATCTGTGCCTATAGTTAAACCAAGTGAGGCTCTGACTGTAGTGCCTGATTCTGTTACAAAATCACTACCATCACCAACGATAAAATTACCGTCAGTGGGTGTAAGTCCTGCAATACTAGTCAGTTGAGAATTTGTTGTTTGATAGTTTTGACTGTGAAAATAGCTAAGAGAGTTCCAAGCAGTAGAACCATCTCCTACTTTCATTTTATTTGTGTCAGATTCCCAACCTTGTTCACCCGGTGCAAGTGTAGGATTATTACTAGACCAATTACTAGCAGTATCTCGTCTTATTTGTATCTGATCAGCCACTTGAGCTTCCTCCGTCATAAACCGCATCAAAAGAAGTTGTTGATGCTAATGAGTTTCCAATGATATTATAAAAATCTGTACTTGAGGCCGACAAAACGCCCCCTATTCTTCTATCCATTTGACCTCTTAGTTCTGTTCTCAAACTAGAAATGTCTGTCGTTTTTTGGAAACCCGCTCCTCTAATACTTTTATATTTTATTTCTGAATAAAGTGCCATTTGTTATTTATCTCTCAGAGAATATCCATCCGTATGTTGAATTATAATAAACTAAACTTGTAGCAGCACCATCAACATCTATAGTTAAATCTGCTGCAGCGCCGTCTATATTTGATCCATTTCTTGCTATTGTTATATTGTTTGTTGCTGCATTACTGGCACCATCAATAATAGCAACCTCATCTCCCAAACTGGGCGAGGCGGGCAAAGTAATTGTTACCGCTGAAGAACTTACATCTACTATCAATCTATCTCCTGCTGAAGCTGTATATGCTGATGTTTTTTCTGTCCATGCAGATAAACCACTGCCTCCTCCGCCTGTTGCTGCAATTGTAACAGTGTCAGTGGTTGAATTTGTTGTAATACTAATACCCGAACCAGCTGCAAAAGTAAGAGTGTCTGTTGTGCTATCTGCTGTGATATTGTTCTGCCCACTTACCGCAACATTTGCAAATAAATTCTGTGAACCTCCAATAGTAGAGAATGATAGTGTACCTGATCCGTCTGTTATTAGAGCTTGACCGGTAGTGCCATCAGATGTAGGTAAAGTAAACGTACTAACAAAGCTAGTCAGGTTAGAGTCATAGGCTTGAACGTCTGTGCCTATTGCTACGCCTAATGATGTTCTAGCAGTTGCGCCTGACTCAGTTATAAAATTAGTCCCATCACCAATGATGATGTTTCCGTCAGTAGGAGTAAGACCAGCAATATCAGTTAGCTGAGCGTCAGAGTTTTGCTTGCCATCAAGTTGTGTTTGTACGTTTGATGTAACACCGTCAACATAGTTAAGCTCTGCTGTTGTAGAAGTGATACCGTTTAAAGTGTTAAGTTCAGTTGCTGTAGCAGTAATACTCAAGTCACTAAGATTCTGTACTGCCGAATCTGCTTTAATACCTTGAGCTGCTGTAGCGTAATCAGTAGAAGCAGTAGTTGCCGCAGTACCCAAACCTAAAGTAGTTCTAGCAGTTGCTGCATCTGCGTCATCAATAAGCGTTAAACCGTACGTACTTACAGCAGATGAATTTAGCTTAGTTGCAATACTATTTGTGACAGTAGTTGAGAAGTTAGCATCGTCACCCAGTGCTGCTGCTAATTCATTCAACGTATCTAATGCACCTGGAGCTGAATCAATAACATTTGCTACTTCTGTAGCTACAAACGCTGTTGTTGCTATTTGAGTAGTGTTTGTACCGGCTGCTGCTGTAGGGGCTATTGGTGTACCAGTAAATGTCGGAGAAGCAGTTGTTGCGTAACCAGCTGTACTGTGATCCCCCCAACTATAAGCTGTATCCCAATTTGATGAATTTGTAAGTTGTGAGTTATTTGCTAGTTTATTCCAACTACCACCGTGTGCAAAATACATTGCACCATCCGAATGACTGTGTGCAATTGCACCGTGGTATGTTGTTGCACTTGGAAATGCAGATTGGTTTGCATAATAAAAAGGAATAACTGCGGTTGTAGTTGTGGCTGCTCCTCTACTTACAACTGAATTTAATGTATCTGTTTCGGTATAGCTTGTTAAATAACTTTGCAGATCACTTATTTGACTTTCTGTTATACTTAAAGCTGCTTGGTGTGCTGTTACATCGCTTTGTGTTACTGTATAGCTTGTTAAATAAGAACTTAGATCAGGTGGTGTATACGTAAACACACCTGTAGTATTATCGTATCCAACAGCTCCGTCACCACTTGCTGTTCCCTCTGTTCCAACACTTAAATCAGTAAGTGATATTCCTGCTCCGGTAATCGTAGTTCCGTTTACAGTGAGGGAGGTATTGACAGTAACATTATCAAAATTACCGTTTGGATATGTAGCAGAACCTAAATCTCCAAGATCACTTGAATATGTAGAACTAGCTGTAATAACTCCGAGATCAGCATCATCATTAGGAAACTGAACAACAGAAGATCCGCCACTGCCCTGTACTAATGTTACAATAGTACCATCAGTTTTTTTGGAAAACAGTTTAGCGTCTGCTAAGTTTACCGCCAATTCACCTACAGCAAGATCATTTGATGAAGGCGTAGATGAAGCGGTTTCACTTCTTTTTAATTGTATTACTGTTGACATTACTTACTATGAACCCCAACTCTGTACTGGACCTGAAGAACCACTGCCCCCACCACCACCACCGGCACTTTCAACAACGGTGCCTTTGAGGTTAGGATTATTAGCATCAGTTATAGTATCATAAAAATATTTTCCATTATTTTCAAACACACCTATTGTTGGAGCTAAGTTTAATATCTCGATACTAGTTGTTGTGTCAAGTGAGTTAAAAAATGAAGGATAATAAGTTCCAGGGTCTCGAACAGTTACAATTCTAGTATTACCATCTACAGTAAATTCTTTAGTACCTATGTCTCCAGAAGTATTTATGTTTGTACTAGTATTGCTATATGAAACATTTACTATAGCAGCACTTGCTGTTATTCTTAAAGATCCGACAGGCATTTCTATAATAGGATTAGTTAAGGAATATATTGATGCAGTGTCAACAGTTCCGGTTGCGAGTGCTGTTGAAGATGAAAAAGATGCTGCTGGAGCACTTGTCGCCGTCTGGTCCGTAGTGTCTGTTGAGGGGAACGCTCTTCCAGTGCCCCAGATAATTCTTACTGCGCCGCCTTGTCCGTCACCGCCTAAACCAATAGTGTTGGAACTATCGCCAGCTGAATGCCCAGAACCACCTCCACCACCATATGCACCACCGTCACCACCGGTGCCATTTGTGCTGTCGGTTGAAATTGCTCCATCCCCACCACTTGAACCGCCGCCGCCCCCAACTGAGGTACTAACTTGATTTCCCGGTGGCTGTGAGGTATCAGTTGTACCGGCAGATCCGCTAGTGCCTTCTCCATATATTCCGACTCCTCCGCCTCCAGCGCCGCCATATGAATTAGAAGTTGTCACTATCCTAGAACCACCGCCACCACCACCGCCGCCTGATCCAGCAGTAGCATTAACGAGGGTGCCATTACCAGCAATCGACCCAGCACCTTTACCACCATTACCGCTATATCCACCGGCGCCACCTCCACCTGACGAATGATAGTTTGATGACGCAGTAGAATAATCGCCTTCACAAGTTCCGCCTGTTCCACCGCCGTCATGTCCAGATGGACTACCTCCTGTGGGTCGCACTGGATTGGTGGTCGACAATCCATACCCATGCTGACCTCCACTTGCCGAAACACCAGAAAAACTAGACGTTCCTCCATTGCCCGATGAGATACTACCAGAATTAGTCGACCTAGTTTGCGCATCACCCAATCCACTGCCGCCGCTGCCGACCGTTACAGTATAGGATGATCCTGGAGTAACTGTAATATTATTTTTGTAAGCAAGCCCTCCACCTGCACCACCGCAGCCAAAATAACCTGCACCACCGCCGCCTCCACCAATACAAACAACACAAACAGAAGTTACATTGCTAGGGGCAGTCCATGAATATGTGCCAGGAGTTGTATACTCTTGTTGTCCCACTGGATTAGAGGGAGCACTACTACTGCTAACATACAGTACACCTGTTGTTACTAATACCTCCGGAGGGTCTATGTAAGGAGGATAAACGTCATCATCTACTGATAATAATTTATTATATCTAGTTACAAAAAAATCAGTATCAGATACAGTTGAAGAGGTAAAATGATTAAATGAATCACCGGTGGGAGAGCCTTCAGACAATCCCGCACTAGCTACAACTCGTGTTTTTAACATATCTATATTAACTGGTGTTATATGTACAGTAGACGATATGTCTATATTAACAGGAGAAGAAGCAGGCAGATCCGCAGGCATAAACTCCAAAAAACCATTGGTGTTGTCTACCTCAAACGTCAGCGTACTAGCATATGTTACGGTATTTAAATCTGCCATTTTCTACTCTATAAAATGTTAATATTAAAGTTGTATACTGGCTGTAATATTAGTGTATCCTGCACCTGTTATTATAGTTCCTACTTGCAACTCACCACTAGTCAAAGTAGTTACTGTCTTAGTTGTTGTACCATCTGTAAATGTGTAATTTGCAGAATCTATCACCAATTTAACTGAAGTAGCTATTCTTGTTCCGGCGGTATTGTAAGCACTAACATCAACATATGTGCTTATGTTACTACCAGTATATTGATTGCTACTGTTTTCAGGACTTATAGTAACTGTAACAGGCAATGAAGGTGAAAGCATATTTAAATCTGCGTAATTAGTAGAATACCCACCTTGTGTACAATACCAAATTCTATCACTTGAATCTCTGCCAGCAGCTAGAACTTCTTCTGTTACTGTTGTAGTAACCGCCCATCCAGTTGCATTTGAAAAAGACAAAACTTGGAAAGAAGATTTATAAAAAAGACCCAACAAAGTTCTAGAGTCATTCAACCAAACAAAGTTTCTAGGAACATCGGATAATGTTATCTTGCTATGATATGTTAGAGTTTTTGGATTTGACGCATCCACAGAGTAAACAATTAGTGTTTTAAATCCAGCGCCTCTACCTGATCTTACTGCCATATCACAAGGAATATAACTAACATATCTAGTACCAGATGAAACCCATGTAACCGCAGTTACGTGTTCTATACCGTACTCATATGTCAGTGACTCTGATAAAAGACTTGCGTGTGTAGTTGACATACCTCCAGTGACACTAATATCTTGTTCTAGAGCTACCGTATCAGTTGTTGTATCCCAAGTACCAACAAATGGGTGAAAATCACCATACGAATCAAAATAAGGATAATAAAAAGCCTTTTTGTTAGAGTCTCTAGGGTCTGTAAAACTATGTGAACAGTTTTTCCTAAACCTTTGCGAGCCTCCTAAATTAGAGCCTCCTTGATGTGTTCCACTTGCAGTAGGAGTAGAGGAGTAACTCAACAAAGAAGTCCAGGTAGGAGTAGTTGAATTACCCATCGCTCCCTTACTAACGACCAAATTGGTGCCGCCGTAAGTACGGGTACCGAGCATTAGAACACCACCATCTACGGCTGATTTACCTAAACACTGAACAGTATAGTATGTTGTCATTCCAGATATTGAGTAGCTACTGGACATCTGCAGAGTTCCAGGATTAGGATAACTATAAGCAGTGCTCCAATAGTATTGAGGATAAAAGTTCCAACTACTGGTGCCATTCGCTGATCCCGCAGTAACTCCTTGATAACGGCCACCAGCTTGGTCAAGCCAAAATGTGCTAAAATTATAATATTGTTGAAGCTCAGAGCTTCTGGTAGTATCTCCAACATCTTCCCATTCGCCTGAACTAGGAACCGGACCGAAGAAATAGTTCTTACTATACGTATCAGTTGCTATATTTACCGCATATCCTGTTTGAGATCCGTCAGTAATTTCTCTCCATGGCGATTCAGAACCAATTGCATTTGACGCCGTAAGATCCATTGTAAACCAGGGACTTTCATCAGGAAAATTCCAGGACGCATTGTTAGTGCTAGAGGTGTTATACCATCGCTGAACATGAGTGGCTCCTTTGAGCCCCATTATGAGACCTCCTTTGGACCAAGAACTTTGATTCGATGGTTGATAAACCGTGTTTTCACCATGGTGGAGAATTGATTTACCGAAATAAGGTGTCAAAGAATTTTTGTCGTGCTTCGTACCATATAGATATATGTTATTTGAGGTTCCCCTAGGATCTTCTACAATGGCGCCCGCCCTAGTAGGCCAATGCTTAGGGAAATTCATTATTTTGGCCATGTTATGCTCCTATGTGTCCTTCTTGTTGTTTAAACCATTCAACCGCATTTTCTAGAGTGTCCCATTCTTCTTTCTCACCAGTTGAAGTTGGTTTAAACGGTTGGTTTAAATAAGTTACTGTTTCTAAAGTATCGTTACCCTCTAGATCGGGTCCATGATTAACAACAAAAGTTGCTTTTAAAGTACCGTCTTCTAAAGAAACATCGTATGTAAATGATTGAGTTCCATCTACCCAGTTTCCATCTGAGTCCTCAACCGCTCCAGGTCGTTGTATGATGACTTCCACTTAAATCTCCTTAAGATTGTTGCTTATATTTAAATTGTACGACAAGATCTTCTCCTTTGTTGGTAGTACCAACAGAAGTAACATCTACTGTTAGATAATCACCCGAACTCATAGTAAAGCTCCCGCCACTACCTGAGGTTGCGCTTGCTGAAATATTAAAAGTTTGAGCTGAAGATCCATTTTTATTAACTGTTATCCCAATAGCACCATCTGCTGCTGTTGAAACTTTTGCATTTGTTTCTGTAACTACGAGATTAAAGGGTGCATACCACCTCACAGTTCCTGTAGTTACTGCTAATTCACCTTGTTGATACAGATTAGTAGTATGTACTATATCATCTCTAACTTTTGTTAAGTTTGTTATTGTATCATTATTTAAACTAGCTGTTATTTCGTCTTGAATTTCTTCTTCTATTTTTTCTTGAAAAACATTTGTTTTTTCTAAATAATCTCCTAGATCTTGGGGTACAAATTTATTATTAGCAGAATCATATACCATAGTCATCTGTCCAGCAATTGCGGGTTTGTCCCTTAATTCAACTGGAGTTAAATGTCCCTCTTGATCGTGTTGCGCATATATAACATAATTACCAGAACTATTAGTTTCAACTGCAGGAGTTTTTATATTTATAGTGCCTCTCATTGCTGAATGAACACCGCACTGATAATACAAGGTATCTGGAGCATTTGAAGGTACAACAAATACCACATTACCACTATCGTTCCTAGAACCAGTAACCCCTGAAGTGTATTCATCTACATATGTATTTGAAACATAATTTGTTCCGTCATCTGTGGTCAGATAAAAGGGATGCCCTGAAACGCTAGAATCTAGTGTAAAAGTATAAGTATGTCCCCGATATAAAGGACCTATGCTAACATTATTTCCAGTTGCAGCACCTGAAAAAACATAAGCTCCTGTTGTTGCCGCAACATTGTATGTTACGTTTGAATCATTGAACGATGTTGGTACTGTTATTGGTGTAGGTACATTAATAACAAGTCTTTGTACTTCTGTAGCTGCTCCACCTCTAACACCTTCAAAAGTAATATTTTGAACATTTAAAGTTTCTGTTGACCAAGAAACAAGATTTTCTGTTCCCGCACTTTCCAACCATTTTAAATGAATTTTATGTGTCTGTGTTTGACTACCTGTAGTAGAGTGTGCTGAAAAATTATATAAAGTATACGATCCCGACTCATATAAAGGAACACTAGCCTGTACTGAATTTGAAATAGTTGATCTTGCGTAAGGTATAGCCCCTGATTTCCAAGACCACTCCCAGTTAGTTCCTGATCCAGCACCAGTAAAATCAACCGCCATAGTCATTGTTTCAGGCACAACATCCAAATCTACGTTATTTAGGTCCTCGATAGTTTGTGCGCCTGCTGCATCGCCGATTGCTGAATCATTTGATGTTAATGTAGAGGGTAAGGCAGTAGTGTTTACAAACATTAAACCGGTTGTGTTGTCTAATACAAAACTTCTAGTTCTTCGAGACATGAATGTATTTCCTTTTATCTAGTATTTATGTGCATAAATTGTATTAGAAACATTATTGAGCAACTTCTATGGTTTTAACCACTGCTGTCCATCTTATAGTTTTACTCGCAACACCAGTAACAAAAACATTGATTGCATCATTCGTATCATCAGCCCTAACATCTACTGACCAATTTGTATCGTCAGCAGAAACTGCAATTTCATAAACATTACCAACATCTGCAACAGTTCCTGAAAAATTATCAGCACATCCTTTAAGATGCCAAGAAGCGCTTTCCCCTGTAGTGTCTGTTCTTCTCGCCACAATAGAAACTTCATATAAAATAGTAGTGTTTGATGGTACTGGTATTCTAGAAGAACCTGCTATAAGGATTTCTGTCTCAGTAGCATCACTTGTTGTTCCATTTAATATATATTGGCTGGAGTAATAATCTCCAGAACCGTGTGTTAGTGTACCAGAACCGGACAAAGATACACCTGATAAATTACTACCATCTGCAAGTGCCAGTTCAAAACCACCCGCTGTAGATCCATCGTGTACAACCAAAGTGTCCTTTGTTGTATCAACAGTAACCTCGCCCACAGCACCCGTAAAAGACGAGTGCTCGGACGTAGTTCCTCTTCTAAGTTGTAATACTGTAGGCATTTATTAAGTCCTATTCAAAATCTGCCGGCTCTTCATTTTTCTGCAATTCTTCAAGTTTCACTTTCAACCCTTCAATTTCCTTATTAGCCACATTGAGTTTAGACTGAGCTAAAACTAGCTCCATAGTTCTATCATTCAAGTTACTGGCCAAACGATTAATATATTCATTAATTAACTCATTATTTTCCATAATTTACCTCATATTTTATATTTAGAATGTTCCGCAATCAATGTCAGCAAATCCCGGAACTCCACTTGCATCTGCAATTAGTAGTTGACCTTCAGTACCTGCCGCCGTCACGTTCAATGCACCCGAACCGTTACCATAAATAACACCGTTGCTCGTAAAGGTGCTTACACCTGTACCACCATCAGCGACTGCAAGATCAGTAATGCCTGTGATAGAACCACCTGTGATTGTGGTATTATTATCTTCTAAGTTAGCAACAAGAGTTCCTGTTGTGATAGAAAGATTACCTGTGCTTGCACCTGTAAATGATCCAGTACCTACAATAAATTTGTCTGCACTTTCGTCAAAACCGATAAAAGCATTATCACTATCACCCCTTTCAAGTACAAGACCTGTGTCATTAGCAGGAGAACCTGTAGTTCCATTACCCAATTCAATGAGTGTATCTGAAATAACAGAGTTAGTAGTTGAAAGTGTAGTGGTTGTGCCGTTTACTGTTAAGTTACCTGTTACAATAGCGTTGCCATCTACTTGTAGATCGTTAAACTGTACATCGTCTGATGTACCAATAGCTTGGCCAATTGAAACTGCTGTGCCTGAAACTGTAACACCGGTCCCTGCTGTTAGTGTAGTAATGTTTGCAGTGCCATCAAAAGAAACACCGTTAATTGTACGTGCAGTTTCTAGTGCTGTTGCAGTGTCTGCATTACCTGTAACATCACCTGTCAAATTGCCTGTCACATTACCTGTAAGAGGTGCTGTAACACCTGCAAAGGTAACACTATCACCTGTGCCTACTGCTTGTCCAATAGAAAGTGTAACAGTATTATTAGTTACCGCAGAAGTAACACCTGTGCCGCCCGCAAATGTCAGTGTTTCACCGTTGTTAAAAGTATCTGTAGCAGGAGTGTTAGCGTTATCAGAAATTGTGAAGGACGAACTAATAGAAGCAGTACCTGCTGATGTCAATCGACCTTGTGCATCAACTGTGAAAGTTGGAATAGCAGTTGCACTACCATATGATCCAGCAGTTACCGCTGTATCATCTAGATCAATAGCTAGGCCATTGCCTGATGCTGTTGTTGTAATACCGGTATCACCAGTAATAGCAAATGTTTCAGCTTGTTCAATGACACCTGTACCTGAATCACCACTAAAATCTAGATCAAACGCTGCAGATGTCTGTGAATCAACATATGCTTTAACAGATTGTTGAGTTGGAATAAGCGTTGCACTATCAGACACCATATTGTCTTCGTCTACAAGACCTGTTGCAGTAATTGTGCCGTCTGATAAAGATCCAAATTGTACTGTTCCAGAAGCAGTTACAGTAGTAGCTGTAATATTACCAGTGACATTACCTGTAATATTACCAGTGACATTACCTGTTACATCACCTGTAACATCACCTGTCAAATTACCTGTTACATCACCTGTTACATCACCTGTAACATCACCAGTAAGGTCAGCGGTAATAGTACCTGCGCTGAAATTACCAGAAGAATCTCTTTTTACAAGAGTGCTTGCAGTATTAGAATCGGTAGCAGCATTAATAATGTCGGTAAAGTATTTACCACCTACCTCATGTATGACTGCTGAAGCACCTGAGTCTACACTTTCTATATACAGTTTAGCGCTTGCACCGTCATTACTAGCATCTTGAGTATAGGCTAGTTCTGCCTCAGACAACTGTGTAGTTGTAGGTGCAGTTGATCCCGAAGATCTTTTTATTTGTATTACTGTTGCCATTTATTTTTTCCTCTTTAAAATGTTCCGCCATCTAAATTTGTAATATTACCGGAGAGTTCGCCTGCAGGTGAGGCTTCCCAATTTCCGGTCGCTGAATCATAAATTAGAGTATAACCATCTTGAACACCTGTTGTGTCCACACCGGTCAATCCTCCCAATTCGGTTGCGGTCTGAACCGCAGATTGTCTAGTTATAATTGTTGAAACACGGGTTGATGGTGTTGTAGATGAAACCGTTGTGTTTGTGCTTCTATTGCTCGGTACTGATACCTTAACTGCCATTAGCGTGTTACCTCAGGAGTTACTGTTACTATCCCCTCTAAAACTCTAAGAGTCTCAGAACTTGATGCAATTTCAATATCATAAACATACCGACCAGCCTTCAAATTAGAAGTTTGTGCTGCGGTTAATGATATGGTAATTTCTCCTGTATTATCAACCTGTGCCGTTGTAAAATCTGTAGCTGTAGAAGAATAATAACTTTTTCTCATCTGTGAGGTAGTTGTATAAGTAGACAGATCCTTAGCACTACCATCAGCATTACTAAGAGTTAATGAGAAAGAAAAAGTTTGACCTTGATCTATTATTAGGTTCTCTACTGTAGCCATATAAATATCTTATAAGTATTATTGTTCTTTTTATTTATAACATTTTGAAACTGCGATGAAAACTATTTTGATGTTAAAATATGGTGATAAATACAGTTCTGATGATGTGAACCGTATTTACATAGACACTTTCGGTAAATATAACTATGTTTGTGTGACCGACAATCCTGAGGGATTATTTTCAAATATTTATACAATACCCATTGAAGGTGATCCTGATGGTCATTGGGAAAAAGTAAAACTTTTTCAATACTATTTCGGCAAAACTCTTTACTTAGATTTAGATGTTGCAATACAAAATGATATAGAGCATTTATTTTCTTATCTTGACAAAACACCTGTGATCTGTTATACTTATTGGAAAGACAGAGGTGAAAAACATGGTATGTCTATACATGATTTTCCGTATCACAAAGATGAAAGATGGGCGTACAATTATCTAAGTAACTTTAACTCAAGCGTAATGATGTGGGAAGATGCAAGACATATATATGATTATTGGAAAAAAGATCAAGACTACTATATGGTAAAGTATGCAGGTGACGATAGATTTTTATACCATGAAAATTTTACATTTGAACATTGGCCAAGAGGTGAAATATACTCATTTAAATTTGACGGAGCAAAGTATCAACCTGATGCTACTATAGCACTGCTGAACGGACAATCAGACTTCCCAAATTTAGTTGAAGAATATTATGATGAACTTCGTATGTATAAAATGGGGCGAAAAGTACACGCCTGACTATGTGAATAATTTGTATCGTATGGTAGAAAGAAACTATACGAAACCTTTTACTTTCACTTGCTACACAGATGACACTGAGGGGTTAGAGTGTGATACGCATCCTATACCTGATGATGGTGTCCTGCACCCTAAACATTGGTTTGGTAAAGAAAGTTATTGTTGGGATAGAGCAAAGTTTCTTGTTTTTAATTCACAAGAATGGTTGGGATATGAAGGCAAATGGTGTTACTTTGACCTCGATGTTATTATACAAAATAATATAGATGAAATAGACATACTCGCAAATAAACCTAGACTAGTACATTGTCGTTGGCAAGATCCCAAATTAAATCATAACAGACTGTTTATAGAAATAAGAGGCACCTTCTATAATTCTAGTATGATGTTATGGAACGGTGAACAATTAAAACATATATACCATGATGTGTTAATTAACGACAAAATGGTTTTTACAACCTTTTTTAAAGGTTCAGACAACTATCACTATTGGAGACAACGAAACATTTGGAAAAATATACCTTACGATTGGGTGTATTCTTATAATAGAGGAATGACTTTCCCTGATGATTTAGATGAAAAGTTATATAGACCTAATGCAAAAGTTTGTATATTCAATAAGGATTTAACACCTGACCCTAAAGCAAAGAAACAAATTAAACTTGAAGATTTACAAGACGAGGTATTGCTTT
>Ga0255772_10003579_pt1 | contig 14819 bp, 9 predicted proteins | sample 071ome_34_FD_179970 | JGI IMG/M metagenome (GOLD analysis project Ga0255772, IMG submission 179970) | Coastal salt marsh microbial communities from the Groves Creek Marsh, Skidaway Island, Georgia - 071411BT metaG (version 2) | ecosystem: Environmental > Aquatic > Marine > Intertidal zone > Salt...
TAAGTGTAAAGATATTATTTGCTTGTGCGAATAATGTTCCTGTTAATATTAATAATGTTAATAATTTTTTCATTATTTACTCCTATTTTAAAATTGTAAATTTCTTTGTTTTGATTTTGTTCTCAGTTTCCATTAAGAATACATAAATACCTGAATCTAAATTCTTATACCCACTATGGAAAGTTGGGTCAGTTGATTCTGGTAATTCGTCAAACTTAAAGTTATGTAAACCTTCTTGAACTGAATCCTCAAAGATTGTTGATATTTTCTGTCCATTTATATTGTAAATACTAATCTTAACATCTCCAGCTGATTCCATAAAGAATTGAAAGTTTATATCGTCGTGTTCAGATTGTATAAATGGATTTGGATAAATGTAAGTTAATTCATCTTCTTGTGGTTGCCCACCACCGAATGCCCAATACTTATTCCAAATACGAATATTACCACTTTGTCTTTCCATCAATAAGTCATCTCCGTTTGGATTACCTGCTGCATATTTACCTACGAATTGTAAGTCTGCTGTAATCCACTCGTCTGGATTGTTTTCACTAATTAATGATTGAAATACTAATTCTAATCCAACGATTTCTTCTGTGATATAATAATCGATTGGTGCGTTGTTTGGTGAGTTTTCTAATGAACCAAATGAAATTGTTTTATATCCCTCGCTATCTACTTCACTTTCATTTAAGTAAGTCATCCAAGGACCTGGAAGTAATCCTGTTTGAGCGTCCAAGAATTGTAATTGGTCTGCTTTAAATCTAACCTCAAATTCATATCCTGCTATCTTGTTAACCTCACCAGTCAGTTGGTCTGCGATTGGTGTAATGGTTAAAGGAACTACAACTTGATTACCCATTTGAACTTTAACACTTCCGTCTGCCGGTAATGATAAACGAACATCTGGATTTTCAACTATTGTTCTTGGTGATGATGTTCTTGCCCATTCGTCTGGTGCTGTTCCATTACCCCAACGATAAAATGTTGTTCCGTCAAGTGTTGGTGTAGTTGATGTTCCGTTTACATCAACCTTTAATCCAGTTAAATTCATATCACCTGTAAAGTAATATGCAATATCACTATCGTTTGATGTTCCAATAATATCTACTTGTTTAGAAGCATCAGTAGTTGAGAATAAATAATCTGGATTTACATCATCTCCAAATGTAGAACTACCTGCTCCTAACTTAATTGATAGTGTGTCTAATCCTGTTTGGACATCGTCCATTAAAGGATTTAAATAAATCACACCACCTCCGTCTTGTGTTAGTGTTGCGGTTTCTTGGTCTAAATCATCATCAACAAATATACTGAACTCTCTTCTTTGGTTTCTTGTAAATCCATCGTGTTCTTGATAATAATTTAAAGTTTCTGATGTTCCGTTTGATTTTAAATTATCAATACTTGACCATTGTTGATATGTTTCTCCGTTGTAGTGTGTGTATGATGTTTCAAATACTCCTGATGTGTATGCCCATAAGAAATATGTATCGTTTAATTGAAATACATCATCTCCGTCAACATCACCGATTAAATATGAACTTGGTGTTGTGACATCAATATCTTCTTCATTTTCAAATTTATTGGATTGGAAATTAAATGATGCGATAGCATCGTTAATGTTGGTGATTGCTCCTCTATCCAATGTATAAGTTGTATGGTCTCCAACATAATCATCTGCTTCTGGTGGCCAGAACGATACACGATATCTGTTGTTTCGTGGTAAAGAAATATTAAAATATCCTTTATCATCTGTGTATGTCCAATACCAATAACTAACTCCTCTAAATCCGTCGTTTTGGATTTTCTGGTCTGATGTAGTACCTGCATTTTGTTCATAGTATCTCATATGTTGATACCCTAATGCAAATGTTCCATTCTCATCATAAGTTCCCATAACATCATCATTTAAAGATTCGTCTGTTAAACTTGATGGGTAATTAATATCTCTTGGGTTTCTCCAATTAGAAAACTGGTCTGGATTAGTTTCGTCTAATTCGAACAATACTTTCATCATAGGATATTTGTTTCGTGAGAATGCGTTTGTTCCGTCGTATTCTCCGATGTATCTCATATATCCTTCAACATCAACAAGTTTCGGGTGAAGTGTAATGTCTCCTCTTGCACCTCCATTATAAGTTCTTTCTGCCGTATAATAATCTCCCCAATTTCCGTCAATGTAAACTTTATAATCTAATAAATAATCATCAGATACATAAGTGTAGTATCCTGTTGACCCGTCATAAAATGTTGGTATTCTAAATGATTTTGGTGCGAAGTCGTCAACCACATCATTTATTTTAAAATAGAATTTTAATATTTGTGTTTGGTTTCCACTTCCGTTTCCAAAAGTGTAGTCTGGTGTTCCGTCTGAATCTGAGTCAACTCCGTGAGAAACCATCGTTACTCTTAACCAATCGTATCTTGTATCGGATATTGATTCTTCTACTAATGTTTGAGAAGTACCGACTGCTAATGAATCTTGATAACCAACATTAGAATAATGAACCACTTCGAAAGAATAGTCGGCACCTGATGATTCATCACCTTCAGTCCAACCTGATATATGACTACCTTTAACAACTTTGGAATCTCCTTGACTCCAAGCGTTGATTGATGTTTCACCTGATTCTACCCAAGTGATTAAGTCATTATCAAAGGCAATATCAAACCTAAGTGTAGTAATATCTTCTCCTACATCATCTAAGGTAACTTCCATTTCCAAGACTTTATCTCTCCAAATGTCGAAGTTATTATTGTCTTCGGCAGGTTTAGATGTATCTTGTGCTAAAAAAGTATCTAAATTTTGCGTAACTGAGTCTTTCCACCAAGTTTGTGGTGAATCCCAACTACCTATTTGTTTAACTCTTATAATTGGTGATTGTCCAAAGACAAGACCAAGCATAACAATTGACATAACCATTTTTTTCATAAAATGAAACATTGTTTTCTCCGTTGAGTTTTAGTCAATAATAAATATAAGATTAAAGAATATTATACATCAAACCTAACTACAAATGTAGTTGCGATTTCGTTTGATAATTGTATTGGTTTTGCGAGTTTACCGATGACTGCTAAATCTCCGTCCTCGGTGTAAAGTCCAATTTGAGTTACAAAAGGGTGGAAATCTGAACCAGTTACGAATGCTAATGACTCGGTAGCTGCATTATATTCCGTAGCATAACTACCTGTTCCGTGTCCACTTGGTCCAACTGAAGGTGGGAAAAAGTTTGACATACTAACTGAACCATTTTTTACCGTAATACTACCACTTCTATCTGGTGTTACACTAATATTGGTTGTGGTGTTGAACTCATATGGTTTTGCTGTTAAACGATATTCATATTCATAACTTGTTTGAGTTGATTGATACTTTAATTCAAAAGCAGTAATATCTCCTGCATAAGAACCCGTATCCGTTAGTACGATTATACCTTGTGAATAAAATACATTACCGACTTCTGAACCACTTCCGTTTGCAAGAACTCCCTGATTTCTATCAAATGAACTTGATTTGAATGCTGCGAAACTTGCTGAGTGAGCATTGTCATAAAGGTTTCCATCTCCGTCATCATAAAGGGTGTAGGTTACTCCACCAATCGTAACATCTAAATCTATTGAACCTGTTTTGATTTGTTCACCAATTACATCTCTTGATACATTTAGAATACTTGCACTTGTATTTAGTTCTCTATTTTCTTTGTTTGGGTCATTACCACCGAAAGTTAAATAAGGTTTATCAGCATCCTTATAAAACATTTTGTTGATTGTGTGCCAAGTTGGTAAAGCATAATAATCAGTTGATACCGAACCTGATGTCGTTACTGATGTTGCGTGGTCAGAACCACTATCGTAATTTGCAATAGAACCTGAACGAGCTTTAATTATAAACACTCCACTCCCACTATCGTTTTGGTCGAATGTAAAATTCTTAAAACTCTTGAAAGGTTTTTTAGATATATCTTTTGGGTCAAGATTCTTGAACATTAGATTGTCCTAAAAATCAAGTTTCACTTTAATAATAGCTTCCCTTGCGTATGAATTTAATAATGGTTGAGATAGTTTAGCAATCGCCAGCAATTCATTAGCTTCATTATAAAGACCAACTTGTGTAATAAAAGTTTGTGGGTCTTTAAAGAAAGATGTTTGTGTTAAACTTCCGTCTGATGAAGTAAAGAAAGTTGGGTTAGTTGAGAAGTTAAATCTTTTGTTGTTTACACGACAAAAATAACTTGTTGAACTAATTTCTTCTTCTCTTCTTGCTTGGAAATATTCTGCACCACTAATAGCAGTAAATATCTGTTGTGGTGTATTGTCAAAAGTATTTGTACTTCTTGCCGGAATTAATGATGCCCCTGCACTTTCAGATACATAATTCGGATTTAATAAAATCAATCCTAAGTCAGGATAAAATAATCCTGCTCCACCACTAACGCTTTCATTAGCTGCTGATTTAGATACATTAGCACCACTTGGGCCTTCTCCTGCGAGTGAACCTGTAACAACATTATAAACTCTACCACCTTCACTAATACTACCAGATGAAGTTGAACTATCATCAATAAGTTTAATAACCTTACCATTTGTACCTGAACCAGAAACTCTTAATTCCCAATTACCTGCGTTCATCTTTTCTCTCATACGAGCTCTTTGAACTGATATAAAATAAAAGTCTGTTGTTGAACCACCGGTTCCTGCAAAAGTAATATTACTTGTATTAGGTGCAGTTAGTAAATTTAAAAACTGACTATACATTGCTTTTGTTTCACGATTTCCATCATTAGTGTCTGATGTATTACCGATAGAACCAGAACCATTTACATTAGCGTATCCGATTGCGAATTGAACTTCAGAATCAGCTGATGTAGATGCGGTTTGATACACATCTATATATGATGCTGATGAAGCTCCTTGTGCGGAACTTGTGCAGAAATTCGAAGTTAATCTTGTAGAACCACCAGTCCACATACCACTCGTGACTATGGTTCTTTGATTTTCTATAATATCGTCTGCTCTATTAAATCTTTGATATGACATTACTTAACTCCTTACGCTTTACTTGGGTCTGCTTTTACAGTAATTGGCATTGTAAAGGATGCTCCTGTATCCAATCCAACAATCGTTACATTAGTTGTTGTTTCAGTCAAGATAGACCTTGCAATAATGTTTACTGATTTAGCGGTTATCGTTATACTTCTTTTTCTTTCCACTTCATTTAAGAATACTGGAGTTGTCGCTCTTGGTGACAAGAAGTCTGGGTCAATTGTTCCATCAGGAAGTAATCCTCGTTCTCTACGAAGTATGAAATCCGTTGAGTCATCAATGTCTCCAGGTCCACCTTGACCTCCACCACTTCTTGCTACAACTGGTGTGATGTTAGCGATTGACGCATCTTGTAAAACAAATGTGTATGCACTATCAACACCATTTCTTGTATTTGGTGTAAGTGTTTGTGTGATACCAGGACCATTAAATGATAATGATGCGTTTGGTAATTCCAAGATAGGAAGTTTTGCTGTTTCCTTTGGAAGAGTTACCAATTTGTATCTCATTATTTGGTTCTCATCTACGAACGCCTCTAATACTGGCATATTTGTGATTACTGAACCATAATAGTTTGAACCATTATCGTGGTCTGGATTATATAAATTGTAATCAACCTCATCGTCTGCTAATGCAAACTTTGTGATTCTAAATTCGTTCTGCCCTCTTGCCAAAAGTTCACGACCTTTTTTTGTTAAGATAGCATCTACTGTTATACTTGTGTTGTCTAAAAATCCCATTTTATTTTGCTCCTGTGGAAATGATATAACTATTCTTTTTCATTAATAAATATAAGAAAGTTAAATTTTCCATTATTTTACTTTTAATTTACTTGCTTGAGAATCTTGTGTTATCACTACATTTGGTGCAACTTGTGTAATCTCAACTGGCTCTTTATTGTCTGGTGCGTTTGCTCTGGTGTGTAGAGTTCCTTTATAGAATAATCTAAAAAGTGCACCATCGTGTGCAACGCTTTGAAATCTTGATTGTGAAGGCATTAACATCTGACTTGTATCTGAAATTATTCTTCCAGTAGAAGATGTGGTAAAATTATTTCTTGCTTGTGAAGGATATACATGCCCATATACAAACTCTTGGTTGTGTTCTGCGAATCTTGCGTTTTCTATAAATGCAGTAATTGCATCAAAGTTATCTGTTCCGTGTGCTGTACTTGCAGTAGCGTATGTACTACCAAATCCAAATCTATTATCTATACTATTGATAACATTTTTAAATACTGATGGTTTACCTAAGAAACCAACATCTGAACCACTATCGTATGCTAAGTTTATTGTAGAATAATAAGTATCATAACTACTCGTTATAGCAAACCTGCTTTCTGCATTTTCAACATTAGTTCTTGTTACCATAATTCCATCATCATAGTCTTCTGCATTTGCATAATAACGATTTGTAAAACTTGGTTTTTTACCAAGAACTTCTTTATGTCTTTCTAAAATATTTGGTTCAATCAATACACCGATTGTTGAGTCTGCACGAGCAGGTAATAATTGTTCTACTTGTGTAAAGATACTCTTGTCGTAATAAGTTAGTAGTCTTAAATAATCCCAAAAGTTATTTGACTTACTGTATCGTTTAAAATATTCTCTTTGTAGTTGTGATAGTCCTCTATATGAATATTCAAATTCATCTCTTGGGTCTCCGACTAAATTATCAAATGATAAGTCTGCAATACTATAAACAATATCTTCATTGACTACATCAACTGGTGAAAAGTAAACACCTAAACGATTACTATCGATTGGTGCAAAATCTTGTGATGACACCTCATTACGAACATCTGGTGATAAAGAAGTTCCTGCTGCTAATGTATTATCTTCAATTCTAATCTTGGTTGCATTTCTACGATTAGGTCCGACATTTGGTACTCTTAATTTTTCTTGGTCGGATAATGTTCTGAAAAAGTTTCCTGTAAATCCGTTTACAAAATCACTACCACTCACACCAGAAGAACTTGGATATGTTTTTAAGTGTTGAATTGCAGATGCCGTCATATTTGCAGCAACACTATAATCTTTATTATCATCTAATGGTAATCTTAATAATAAATTGTCATAAGAAGAAGCACTTGTATTTCCGTTGTATGACTTTGGTGTTCTTGTGTGATTGTCAAATACACTTGCACTTAAAGGTTCACTCCATAATCTAAACTCCATTAAAGAACCACTAAATGAACCTTCGTTCCACTCATTACTACCACTTCTACCTAATACTAAATCTCCTGTTGTAGTGAATTTAGTATTGTATGAACTTGATACATCTCCGTCAATATCAATACTTGAACTAACTTTATAATTTATTTTTTGTCTTGTGGCATCGTATTGACTTGTAAATAGTTCATAAGTAATATCTTGAGTTGCAGTATCTGCTGTTAAGTCTGCTCCACTTGATGATTTTCTTGTCAACATAACTGACCACATATCATTATCAAAAAATCTTTGTTTAGGTGAATCAAGAGTTTCTACTCCGGTAGAAGCACTAACTGATAATCTTACATTTCCATATTCAGATGAAGCACTATTTATAAGTTCAATAGCCCAATCTCCGTCTTTGTGTATTAAAGTTTGGTTTGCATTGTATGGTGTTCTAAATCTAAATTCTATGGTTTCTGGTTTGTGAGATGATATATTTGCCCAAGGTAGTTTAATGTATTGAGATGCTTTAAAATCTAATGCTCTTGTAAACTTTCTTTTTATTTCATAACTTACTCGTGTTCCTTTATCTGGTCCACCATACTCACGAACTCTCAACATAGAACTTGGTATTCCGTAACAACTTAATAATCCTTTTACTGCTCGTTCCGTTCCTTTTGCTTTGATAAAGAAAGGTAAGTTTGCTAAAATTCTTTTCCATATTTCTTCTGTTAGTTGTTCTGATGCGGTTTCGTATTTTGTTGTTCCGTCAGGATTTTTACCTAATAAATATTCTGGCAAGTTTATCAAATCATTACCACTATATAATTTTAATCCAAGAGTTTGTGCAAATGCTCTTGCTACATCTTTCGATATACCTTCTGATAATTTTTCTACTCGTTTATTGACATCTGTTAATGATTTTACATATTGCCATATCTCATCAAATTGTTGTCCAACCATATCCATAAATTCTAAGAACACATTATTAGTTGTGTCGGAATAAACGTGTTCTGGTAAAGAGTTTCTTAAATTATTTACATTACCTTGGTCATAACGAGAAGCACTTGCTATCATATTGTTGTACCAAGTGTTTGCTTGTGAACTACCAACCGCAGCTAATGTATATGGTTTTGACGAATTAGTTTTAGGCCAACTCGTATCGTGGAATTGTCCATTAGAAGAACTAACATAAGATGAACTTTCAAAATACATATAATGTTCAAATGGGTCAAAAGAATTAATTACTCTTTGTCTTCTTTTTTCTATATCTTCAATTCTGTCTGCTGAACTACTGATTGTTAATAATGATGAACTTGTTTCGTTATGATTTTCAATTACATCTAATTTCTTTTTAAAATTACGAAGTCTTGATTCTGCATTTGAAAAGTGAATAAAGTTTCCAAAACCAGTATCATCATCAAACTCAGATATATCGACTGATGTTTTTTGGTATTCAACATTAGGTTGAATTTTTAATAAACTACCTGATATTAACTTTTCTTCTAAATCAAAGTTTAGTGAAGTATCACTACCTAATAAATCGTTGTGTGTTTGAAAATTAGTTCCCTCAAAATTAATTGGGTTGTCGTTAGAATTTAGATTTGGTATTCTTAAAAATATTCCGTCGTCTGGTCTATCTACAAATGGAACTAACTTTACCGTGTCATTATAGTCTGGTAATCTTTTTTCTACAAAATAAACTCTATCTAATTTATCTAAGTTATTTGCTAATGGTTGTTTTAATTTTACTTTTCTTGATGTGATGTCGGCACCTAATTTATCATTTACCAATAGATAAAATTGATTACCATTTACCATATAGGTTTTAAATCTGTCGACATTACTTTTATCGTAATTTACTCTCCAATAAGTAAACTTCTCTGCACTTTGGTCAGCACCTTTATGTTTGACTTTATTTACTCCGTCATTGTAAGTTAAGTTTACTCTTACACGATTAGCATCTAATACCTCAGTAATTGTTGCAACATAATCTCTATCTTTAATTTCTCTTCGGACTACTCGTCTTGGAACAATTCTTTCTTTTACTATTTTACGAGTTTTTCTTTTTTTTCTGATTGGGTCTACGGCATCTTTTGTATTTCTTTTAATACCTAATTTAATTTGTTCACTATGTAGTCCACCATACAAACCATAACCTTCACCACCTTGAATTAAACCACCAAGTGGTAATCCATTTCCTGGTGATAGTGGTCCACCTTCTTCACCCAAGTTAGCTTTACCCGTTACATCAAAATCAATGTATGCATTTCTATTGGCACCAGTTCTCTGAGCAGGTAATTTTCTACCTGTTGACTCTAAGAATTGTTGTAGTTGTTTTGCTCTTTCTGACCTTGCCATTAGCTTCTATCTCCTCCACCTACAACACCATAATCACGTTCTATTTCTTCTTCTGGGTCTGGTTCTGGAGTTGGGTCTTGGACTTCTTCTGGTTCAAAGAAATCAATCTCTACAATTTCTCTAACGATTTCATCTTCATTAGTAATGATTTCATTTTCAATCTGATACATACTTGGAATAACTATTTGTCCACCTACCATATTTTGTGTAAACCCTCTATCTAAATCATTAATATCAAACTCTAAAATTGTTGGGTCGGTTTGGTCAAATTTAATCGGACCAGCACCATTTAGTCTTAATGGTTTATACTCAATCATTTCTGACATAGATTGAAAGTCCTCTTTGTATTCTTGGTTTTTGATTAACTCATCAACCTCAACTATTGCTTCTGTTCTGTCTGGTGATATATCATCAATAATATAAGTTAAATCTCTTTTGAACAATTCCATTTCTACTGCTTGGTCTTGACTATCCGAGTTGTTGGTAGCAAAGTATCTTTCTTCACCATTAATAGTTCTTGTTTTAACTTTACCTTCGTAAATATTCCCTTGTCCGTCTACAAAAACTTTTTGTTCAACACCTGCTAATCGTCTTAAAAATTTGTAAGTAACATTATAAGTTCCCTCAGTAAATCCAGCGTCTCTTAGATGTTGTCCTATATTTAAATCGATAAAGTTTTCACCAGAATCTAAACCAACTTCTTCTGCTTCTAAGAATATAGTTTCTAATAAAGTTCCTGTTTCACTATACACAAATAATGCTATGAAGTCGTCATCGTCATCACGACCGAAACTACTATACACCTTTTCTGGCGCAAAGTATAATTGTTTTTCTTTATCGGTAAACCCGTATTCTCTTGCCATTACTTGAACTCTTCCTCACCCTCTAAACCACTAACATTATACATATCAAATTCGGCTCTCGGTGCATTTTCGTTTGCTACTGCCCACGCTTCTCTTAACTTTCTATTAGGTAAAACATATTGTTCATATAGTGCTTTGTAATCTGAATTTTTTAAATAGTTGGATAATCTCATTAATCCCAACATAGAACCTACCATATCTCCTAATTGATTTTTTGGTTTTGCTTTTGGTATTGGTAGTCCTCTTATACCAAACTTTGCAAGTTTGTTAAAATTAAACGACAATTTTGCTCTTGGTTTTAATTCTCTTTTAAAAATAAATGCTATTTTAGAATGTAGTAAATCTGTATTTATGCTTTTTGTATCGTAGTTTACCAACAATACTCTATTGACGAAACGAGCAAACATTCTTTTTAGTGGTATGTCAATCTTTTCTTTCTTTACCTCTATTTTTATTTCCTCTCTTATTTCTTCTTTTTCTAAATCTTCATCATCAATATCAAGTTCTACTGGTGGTCTGAAATGTGAAAACTCTTTATCTATTTTACTGAGATTTCTATTGTTAAAAAATTCCTGTCGGTTTTCTATTCTGACTTGTTGGAAGTCTTCTTCTATTGACTTTCCTTTTTGAAAAGGTGATTCAACTAACATTAGTTGTCCGTCTTGATTTCTAAGTTGAACATTAGCATCAATAGAACCTGAAACTTGTTGCTTTCCTTTTAGGTCAGCAATAATTTCCTGTTGTTCTATAATGTCGGAATCTAATATCTTCTGATAATATTCTGACTTGTTTCTTGCGTCACTTGGTAAATAAGGCATTTTATCTCACTACTCTAAATTCATAATTGTCGTCATAGTAATTTATTTCCTCATCACTACCACTACCACTAACTACCTTGATACAAAAACGATAATTTCTTTCTGCTTGTAGTCCGTTCATCCATAATCTAAAATAATTACCTGTTGAATCACAACTAATTTTAGAACCTGTTCCATACGGAATAACTACTTCTTCGGTATCGGCATCTTTTACTTGGTAGTATGCAGACGCACTTGGTAAATATTTTACCGTAAGTTCTGCGGCAGATGATGAAAAAGCAGTAGTAGGATATAACTCCCTACCCACTACTTGAAATTTTACTTTTGAACCTTCTTTATATTCTGTTCTTAAATTTTTAAAATAAACTTTTAATCTACTTAAATCATCTCCACTCAAAGCATCTAAACTTCCTGTTGACCAAGAACTATCATCCCAAACTACTTCTAATTTAGGTGGATAGATTGTGTGAGTTTCTCTTGAGAAATATTTTAGGTTTCCTAATCTATCTGAACTACTTTCGTCTTTTGTTGTATCACTTCCGGAAGTATATCCAAATGTATAATCTGTTGGTGAGATAGATTCTCTTTTTAGAATAAATCCTCTGTTCGGGTAAGCTGATGATGAATAGATGTGATTCTTTACCATATCTGATACATCAATTCTTAAATCTTTTTTGTCAAATGTTAATTGGTAAGATGAACTAACTTCATATTGTCCGTCAATACTTGAAGTAAACCAAGAACCTCCGTCAGTCAATACTGAACCCGTTACCCAAGGTGTTGAGTTTTCTTCATCACGATATCTCCAACTTGCTCCGTCATCTGTTACGGGGTCGTGGTCAAGTTTTCCTGTTCCTTGTTTCCAAGCACTTCCACTAACCATATAAGCATAAACATATTGTTCTGCTTCAACTTCTTCTGATGTTGCGTCATATAGATTTAAATAAAAGTTTGCGGTGGAAGGAATTATTCCGTCTACAATAGATTGAGATATATCAGTATAGTCAAAGTCAATTAATATTCTGGATACATTACCAACCGTTCCATTAGAGTTAACATCTTTTACTATTTCTAATATTTCATCTAATCCTGTATTAACTGATGATGTTGTTCCACCTGAATAAATTGTTGCGTCTCTTTTTCCAAATTCAAAATAATGCATTATCTATCTCCCACTACTCTTCCCTCAATATCTATATTAGGGAATTTTAATTCAAATATACTCGGGTCCAATGAAGGATAAACAATTCCGTCTCTTATAGCCGCATCCATATCGTATATATTTCCACTATAACTTTCTGATACTTTATGTTTATTTTCAATCACAACAATATTTTTATTTGGATTGTTGTCTTGTGGTGGAACGACTGAGATTACTCCATCAACCAAAGAGATAACATAAGCAATATCGTTCAACACTATTGGTTGATTGATTTGCCACTTTTTAATTTCAAAATGTTTTTTAACCGCTTGTATTGCTCTAAACAATACTTCGTTTTTGTTAAATCCTCTACGAACAATAATACTAAATCTTACTCCAACATTAATAATATAAGCATCTTTAATGTTGATAGCATCTGTTAAAATTCTATATTGAGAAAGGTATGTTTTAACATTTTGTTTTACTGCTTCATTTAGTTGAGTAAGTTTTCTATCAGAAGTATAACCCAACATATACATATTTAATGCTAATGGATTAGGAATTGTATCTATATTACCAATTCGTTTTACTTCTCCGTTAATAACTTCTAATTGTCCGTTTTGTTCTAATTGTTCATCTTGAACAACATAAGCTTTTGCAACATTACCATATTTTTGTGGTAAAGAATAAACACGAGTTATATAGTCTTCTTTTGTTACGGCACGATTTTGTGCATTAAAGTAAGCTGCTGCATTTAATTTAATATCAGATAAAGTTTCTTGACTTGCTCCACCCGTTGCTCTTTCTAAATTAGTAACCAATACACTATCTTTTACACTTTGTTGTAAAGAAGCATCTATACCGGCTGTTGAATTATTGAATAATAATTTACTAAATGAAGTAATGGTATTTACTGGAACATTATGTTCTACTGAACCACCATAACGATAAGTAATTGTTAAAGTTGTATTGGCAGGTGCTAATCCAAATGTTTGAGTTTTCATAAAATTACTTGGGTCAAAACTTTCATCTAATCTTGAAACACCACCACCTAATGCTGAACCCACATTATCTGGATTTGGAATTATTTCTTCGTCTGCATTATCACTAACACCAGAACCAAATCTTATTTCAGTTTTGTTTTTATCATTTACTCTTGTGTTAAATCTTCTTGATGTCTTGATAAGTTTTAATAAGTAAGGTGATTCATTTTGATATTGTGATAAACTTGGGTCATTTAAAGTTGTGTTTTCTTGTGTTTCAAAAACTGTATCTTGTGCCAAGAAAGGAACTTCGTACCAAGTGTTTCCGTCTGAATCAGTAATGGAAACTATTTCTGTAACTTTTTCTTTATCTAATGTTATCTTGTCAAACTTAACCGCTGAACCAAATGTAAATGTTTCTGTTATGGTTGTTCCTGATTTTGCTAAACCTTTTTTAAATAATCTGTATGAAGTTGGAACATTTCCTGATGTTGGTGTTAGTGGTATAGATTCTAACTCATCTAATGAACTTGATGTTTTAAAGTTTACATCATCTAACAAAGTAAACTCAGTTCCATTTGATGATTTTACCGTTGAACCTGCTTGAATAATGGAAGCGTAATTCATATCAGCTGAAGCTGTATAACTTGCACCGGTTCCACTACCACTTGCTGGAACATCAATCGCAAAAGTCAATTCTACGGTAGAAGGTGCTGCCAACTTAGGTTTATATCCATAAGATTGTGCAATCTCATAAATGTTTTTTCTTTCTTCCGCTTGGTTTAAAAGTGTTTCTCTAAATTGATTATCAACATAATAATTTAGAACATCTCCAACATACGCTGCCATTTCAACAAACATCATACCTGGTGATGCTTCATTAAAGTCGTTGTAAGTATTTGGGAAATAAGATTTCGCAAACTCTATTAGGTTTTCTCTTATATCACGAAAGTCTCTACCAAGATAGTTAATTTCTTTTTTAACTACTTTCTTATTTGTTCCGTAATCTATATCTCTTGGATTTGGTGTTGGCATTAGTTATCTCCAATATTAAAATTAAATGTTAGTGTATCAAACACATCTGGATTTAGTGTTACTGAAAATTCAATTGATATGTTAATCATATTGTCATCTGGTTTCGCATCTATTGCAATCTCATTAATGATAACATAAGGTAATTGTCTTCCGATAGCATCTCGTATTGATGTTTCAATTCCGTCAACCGATATATTACTTATATTTTCAAACACTTGTTGTTTAAGTGATGAACCAAATTCAGGTTGCATAACTCTTTCACCTGGACTTGTTAATAATAAATTTCTAATGTTAGACTTTGCTTGTTCCAATACGGTATCAGTAGAATTAAAAAATCCTTGTGGACTTCTTCCTAATGGAAATCTAATTCCTACTTTAATATCTTCATTATTATTTATTTCTTTAACACTTGCCATTAT
>Ga0255772_10003582_pt1 | contig 14813 bp, 12 predicted proteins | sample 071ome_34_FD_179970 | JGI IMG/M metagenome (GOLD analysis project Ga0255772, IMG submission 179970) | Coastal salt marsh microbial communities from the Groves Creek Marsh, Skidaway Island, Georgia - 071411BT metaG (version 2) | ecosystem: Environmental > Aquatic > Marine > Intertidal zone >...
AGTTGATTCCCAATCAGTAGCCGCCGCCGCTTGGTTTGCACCTTTGAATCCTGATACGCTATCAAATGCAGATTCATCTGATGAACCTACTTGAACCCATTTATTATTTTCGTTTTTATACCATACTTTGTTTTCTGTATTCCAAGTAACAACAGCATAGTCTCCGATTGATCCAACGCTTGATTTAATTCCTGTATAAGTGGCACCGCTTACACCATCTAGATCTGTTGCCGCTGAAATAACACTTGGAGCCTTATTAGTAAATTTTTGTGTATCACCATTCCACTCAAAAATACCGTAAATTGAATCATCAGTGTCAAACCAGTAAGTACCATCATTAGGCTCTCCAACCGGTTCGCTTGAAGATCCTTTTAATTCAGATAGGTTAGCATCTGCTCTTACAACGTATGCTCTATTAGCAACGCCTAAGTATGAATAAGCCGCTTGTAGGCCATATTCGTTTAATTCGTTTCCGTGTAACGGATTGTTTGAAGCATCAGTATAGAAAGTTGGATTACCGAATGTATCAGTAAGTTCTCTCTGACTTGATATTAAAAATACTTTACCAGCATTGGCTTTTGTTGTACCTGTTGCTGTTCCTGTTCCAGAGCCATTTGGTTTAGACTCTGCTGTTGCTACCACAATTAACGGGACGGTAGCACCCGCGGCAGGTGTATAGAACGATTCGTCTATTACCTTTACCTCAATACCTGGTGATGAAAGTGCCATGTTATAACTCCTTTATTTCAATTCATATGTATTTATAATATATTCATAAAAACGAGGTTAATTATAGTTAAGAAAAGGGGTTGAAAAGGGGTTGATAAATACACTATATGAGCAGACCACTATGTAAACAATGCCAAAAGAGGCCCGTTGCTATTAATTACTATAAAGGTAAAAAGACCTATTATAGAAGCAAATGTGAACGCTGTACAACAGGGTCAACACCTGGTATACCATATTGGTATCAATCTGGATATCGTATGGAAAGCAAGTGTGACAAGTGCGGGTTCTCAAGCAAACACAAAGAGCAGTTTAACGTATTTCATTTAGATGGAAAACTAACCAATGTTAGGCCCAGTAATTTAAAAACTATTTGTGCTAATTGTCAAAGAATTTTACAAAAAGAAGGATCTACTTGGAAGCAGGGAGACCTAACACCTGACTTCTAACATTATTTTTTAGGTCTTCTAGAGTACCGTCATTTTCTATTGTATCGTCTACTTTTTCACCAACCCAAGCATATTCACTTACGTGTACATCCGGATGATGTTCGGCCATTTTGTTAACAAGAATCATATTTTTAGTTTTACTTGCTTCTTTGTTTGTTTCGTTTTGTCTAAGAGCGTCTTCAAACCATATAGGATCAGGCCCACGTTTAATACGATACACTTTACCACGCAGTCTTTTGATCATTTTAATTTCATTAGGAAAACGCACATCACTAATAACAGCATCCTGCTTCATTTGTAGCAGTTTGCTTTCTAAACTAGCAATCCAAATATCATCATGAAAGCCTTTGCGTAGGACATCTGTACCCCAATATTGTAATACCCAACGCGGAGTAAGTTTTGGCATATCTAGTTTTTCTGCCCACCATTCGTCCACTTCTTCACGCCATGCACGTGACTCTTCTGTGTTTCCTTCTAGTGCTTCTCTATCCCAACCAAAAACAGCCGATACAGCATCTTTAAGGGTAGTAGCAAAACTAACACGTTTAAACCCACCTTCACTAACAAGGGTGTCAGCACAGGTATCTTTTCCAGAGCCAATCAGGCCTACGAAACCAATAATCATAGTAAGTTTATATATCCCATGTAAAAGTTTATTATATGCTGTTAGAATAAAAAAGTCAAGTTATTTTTAGCCAATAACAAATGATAATGGCTTAGAACCATCAACATAATTAGCCAAATCTTGCTCTAATTTCTCCATGTCTGCTTGGGCATCTGCTTTTAGTGCATCACCGTTTAGTGATGTTCCACCCTGTGGAGAACTAATTGTGGCAAATTTACCACGTGCTTCGCCGAGCATGTATTTTGAGGTTGCTAAGGTATAATCTTTGAGCCATTGTCCTGCATAAGGATCTGCAAGTAAATTAAAATCAGGACGTTGATTATAACATTGTAGAAGAACCGGTTCAGTTCCTCTCGGTCTTTGAAAGATTGTTAGTTTATGAGTCACTGGATCAAATTTAAAATTAATAAATGATCCGAACATTTTACCTACTAGTTCTTGATATCCAGCAAATGCAAAGTATGTTGCTAACCCGCCCATCTGTGTTGAACTTAACAAATATGTATTTGTGTAGGCTAGGTTAAAAGGTTCAAAAATTGTTCCTCCATCGCCGCCGCCTGTGCGTGAGCCAATGCTTCTACGAAATACTTCTCGTACTTCCATAATCTCATTTGGAAGAATATAATCATTGGTATCTTCTTGAAGTTCTAGTGTTGCATAAGATTCTTCAACTGCGTTTTCTGCACGTTGTCTATATTTGCCAAGTGCTTTTTCAAGTGCTACTTCGTAATGGTTAGGGTCGAGTTCAACATCGATCATACCATCGCCAAGCATGGTACGCACATAGTTGAATAGGTTTTGTTTTGCTGTATCTAATTGTGTGCTCATGTTAGTATTTATGTTGAGTCTTTCCAATAAATACAATTACTATGCCAAGATTAAGTTTATATAAACCAGAGAAATCCGCAGATTATCGCTTTATTGACAGAAACGTTAATGAAGCATTTCAGGTCGGCGGTACAGACATTTTTATACACAAATATTTAGGTCCTGTTGATCCAGGCGATAAGGCTACTCCTAGCCAGCCAAGAGGAACTAACGATATACCCGAAACTAAAATACAAGATTTGTTATTTCTAGAAAATAGAGATAGAAAATATTCTGATGATGTATATGTTACTAGAGGAATATATAATGTTCAGGATATAGATTTTGACCTTTCACAATTTGGAATGTTTTTACAAAATGACACGGTTTTTATAACCTTTCATTTAAATTCTAGTGTCGAAACACTTGGTAGAAAATTAATGAGCGGTGATGTTTTAGAACTTCCTCATCTAAAAGACGAGTATGCTCTTAACGACTTTAGCATAGCACTAAAACGTTTCTATGTTATCGAAGATGTTAACAGAAGTGCTGAAGGATTTTCACAAACTTGGTACCCGCATTTATTAAGATGCAAATGTAAACCGTTAGTAGATAGCCAAGAATTTAAACAAATATTAGATAAAGATGCAGGTGCAGGCGATGGTAGTTCATTGCGTGATATTATGTCAACATATGAAAAAGAAATGCAAATTAATGAAGCGGTTCTTGCTCAAGCAGAAGAAGATGTTCCTTTAACAGGATATGACACAGACAAGTATTTTGTTGTTCCAACAGATGAAGCGGGTGATGTTAGCACACAGGCGGCAGGTGTTTTAAATACAGCAGAAAAGAAATATTATGTTGGCTACTTAACTAGTAATGCAATGCCGCCGAATGGTGCTCCATATGGATTTGGAGTTCAATTTCCACTAGGTGCATCAGACGGTGACTTTTACCTACGCACAGACTATTCACCAAATAGATTATTTAGATATGACGGCAATCGTTGGGTTAAGGTCGACGATAATGTAAGAACCGTACCGCCTAGCAGTAATGATACTAAAAATCAAATTGGTACGTTTGTTAATAATACTAACACCAATCAAATTAATGGTGAAACGGTTAAAGAAAAACAATCATTAAGCACAGCACTTACACCAAAAGCAGACAACACTTAATCTACGTTAACTAATTAAGTATATGTTAACACGATTTGAAGCATTTTCTGTTCCCATCTTTATGACTCCAATTGTTTGGAAAAACAAAGACAAAGTTATTAATGAGACTATTAAGCATTTTGAAGAGGTTACTCAAGTAGTAGGATTAGAAGGCGGTGATGAATATAACGAACTTAAAGAAATAATTTTAAGTTTTAAAAGTGAAATTTTTGATTTATTAGGATTTGACGAAACTGAGTTAGAAATGTCAAGACTATGGATTAATAGATTTGTAAAAGATGAATTTATTAAACCACATTGGCATCCTAATAGTTGGTTAAGCGGAGTTTACTATCCATACGGAAGTAATGGTAGTCCGATAACATTTTTATCTCCGTTACCTTGTCCTACAATAGCACCTAATGTTAAAAAATCAAATGCATACAATAACGAACAAATGGACTATAATTTTTCAGGAGAGTCAATGATTATATTTCCTAGTTATCTACGACATTATACAACTCCTGTACAGGATAGCAACAATCGTATTAGTATAGCATTTAATTTATGGCCAAAAGGTACTTTACAAAGTGATGCTATTAGCAAAGTTACACTTTAATATGGTAATAAATATAGTTAACAACTAGGATAATTTACATGCAACATTTTTATGACGGTCAAATAAGACGCTTTGTAACACAATTTATTAGGGCATTTAGTAACTTTAGTTACAAAGATGGTGCTGGCACTTTGAGAAAAGTTCCGGTTTCTTATGGAAATCTTACAAGACAGGTTGCAAGTATTATTAGAGATAATTCAGAAAATAAAATTGTTTCTGCTCCTAGAATTGCCTGTTATATTTCTGGTTTAGAATATGCACGTGATAGGGTACAAAATCCAACCCACGTAAGCAAAATGAACATCAGAACCAGAGATGAGGATTCAGCAGGAGATCCTACAATAGATCAAGGACCAGGTTATACGGTCGAAAGACACATGCCTGTGCCATTTAATTTAAGGGTAAAGACTGATATTTGGTCAACCAATACAGATCAAAAATTACAAATCATGGAACAAATGCTTGTTCTGTTTAATCCAGCATTAGAAATACAAAGTACATCAAATTATATTGATTGGACTTCATTAAGTTTAATTGAATTATCAAGCGTAAACTTTTCAACAAGAAGTATTCCGCAAGGTATTGAAACAGAAATAGATATAGGCGAGATGGAATTTATTATGCCTATATGGATTACACCTCCAGCAAAAGTTAGAAAACTTGGAGTCATTGAAAAAATTATTATGAATGTTTTCGATGAAAGTGGTTCTGTTTCGGACGGTGTTATTGATGCTATTAGTCCTATGAGTACACAATCAGTTACTCCAGGAATGTATGATTTATTGGTTTTCAATAATGTTGCAAAATTAATTAGAAATGCTGAAGGTGTAAGCGAGGACGAACCAGGATCTTTTGTTAGAACAGGAACTCCTGTTAGTTGGTATAAGTTATTAGATCAATATCCTGGAAAGTTTAGAGCAGGAGTAAGCAGTATTAGATTACAAAAACCAAACGGTGACGAAATTGTTGCGACAGCAAGTGTAAATCCTACAGACGAAAACGAAATGGTATTAAATTTTGATACTGATACTATTCCGGAAGATACAAGCATTAATGATAATTATAGAAATTCAGCAAAATTAGGAACGGTTGATGCTATAATTGATCCAACAAAATTTAATCCTACACCAATTACACCAGCACAAGCAGGATTAAGATATCTAATTTTAACTGATATCAATCCAAATGTAAAAGGTGATAGTTCAGATGCTAATGCTAATGCTTGGCAAAATGCTGATGGAACAATATTTAGAGCAAATGCAAATGATATAATAGTTTGGACAGGCTCACAATGGGAAATAGTATTTGATAGTTCTGCTAACGAGGAACGTGCCGATTCTAGTGTGGCACAGACACCTATTTACATAACTAACTTATATACAGGAATCCAGTATAAGTTTACAAACGAAACAGGTTCTTGGGTTAAAAGTTATGAAGGTGAATACGAAGCAGAAAAATGGCGACTAGTACTTTAGAAAAAGATATTATTTGTTCGGGTGCGTTATTCTACGCAACAAAAACCAAACGCTTTTTATTTTTACAACGAACCAAACCAAAAACTCAAGGTCAATGGGGATTAGTTGGAGGCATGACTGAACAAGGAGAAACTCCATGGACGTCATTAGAACGTGAAATAAAAGAAGAAATTGGTTCAACTCCGAAAATTTTAAAAACTATTCCACTGGAATTATACACATCAAAAGATCAAAAGTTCTTCTTTCATACATATATTGCAGTAGTTGAAAAAGAATTTATACCAGTCTTAAACAACGAACATTCGGGTTATGCTTGGTGTGATGCATCAAGTTATCCAAAACCACTGCATGTGGGTTTAAGAAATACTCTAACAAATAAAGTAAACCAAACCAAAATTGCTACCGTAACCGAAATTATTGAGAGCATTTAGTATGATTAAGATCTACGGAGATATTATGCTTGACCGTTGGATTGTCGGTGAAGCGAATAGAATGAGTCCTGAGGCTCCGGTACCTGTTTTGTTAGAAACAGAACAAAAATATAGTGCAGGAGGCGCCGCAAATCTTGCAGTTAATCTTTCTAGCATATATTCACAAGTAGAATTATATGGGTCAATATCATCTGATAAAGAAGGATACAAATTAATTGAATTATTAAAAGATACTAATATACACTCTCGCATAGAATTCGATTCATCTGTAACAACAACTAAAACACGTTTGGTAAACGATGGTGGACAGCATATATTACGTTGGGATCGAGAAGTTCCCTATACAGGAACAATAGGCGAAAAGTTTATTAATGATTTAAATCAAGAAGATATTGTTTTAATAAGTGATTATAATAAAGGTCTAGTAACACAGATGTTTATCGCTAGTGTTTTAGAAAAAACATTAAACGTTTATGTAGATCCTAAACAATCTTCTCAAACATATTACGGTGCTTATCTAGTTAAACCAAACATGAAAGAATATAAAGAATGGTTTGGAGAGTTTAATATTGACTCCGCTAGATATCAAATGATTCAACACAAATGGAATTGGCTAATTGTTACAGACGGTGCTAACGGAGTACATGTAATTAATGACGAAAACTATTGGCACTACAAAGAAGAAGTAAGAGAAGTAGCAGATGTTACTGGTGCCGGTGATACGTTCTTGGCTGTATTAGCATACGCACATACGTCAAATAATATGTCAATACCCGAGGCTTGTAAACTAGCCTGCTATGCAAGTGCTAGAAATGTAGAAAAGCGTGGTGTAGTAAGTGTAAGCAAAGATGATTTAAGCAGAGGTGTTGTGTGGACAAACGGAGTATTTGATATATTACACCCCGGGCATTTAGAATTATTAAAGTATGCAAAAAGTTTAGGACAAAAACTAATTGTAGGTATTAACGATGACGAAAGTGTAAGACGTTTAAAAGGAGAAGGTAGACCTGTAAACGATTTCTTAACAAGAAAACGTCAACTTGAAATGTTACCGTGGGTAGATGAAGTTGTTGTGTTTACAGAAGATACTCCACAACAAATTTTAGAAAACATACGTCCTGATATTATTGTAAAAGGCGGTGATTATACCGTTAGCACTACCGTTGGACATGAACTAGCAAGGGTAGAAATTTTTCCAATGGTAGAAGGTCATTCTACAACAAACATTATTGAAAAGTTAAAAAAATGATAATTGAAACATACATCGAAGACTGGAAATACTATGAAGACCTTTGGAAAGAACATCGACAAAAGGTCAATCATGAACCTGAATTTAATACGATAGGTTTTGATATTGGCGAAAAGGGATTGCCTGCATCATGGTGGCCTAAACTAAAGGAAGATTATAAGAAAGTATCAGGTATCGAGTTTGGAAAAATTATTCATTCTTGGGGTGTTGAATACATGGATGGTGGATATCAAACATTGCATAAACATAATGATAATTCAATTAATTCCGTGCTATTTTTTGATGGTCAACCCAAAGAAAAAAGAATGACAACACTAAATGGTTTATTGTATACTATGTATAACAATGAGTATACAACAATACAACCGGAACCAGGCAAATTAGTTTTATTTTCTAGTGATGTGTGGCATGGTGTTTATCCTGCAAAAGCACCTCGTAGAAGTTTTATGGTAGATTTTGAAAGATGAAAATATTAGTAACAGGACCAGAAGGATTTATAGCACAAAATTTAGTAACACATCTCGTATCTCAAGGACACGAAGTTGAAGGTTACTCTTATAAGGAAAACACATTACCCGATCCAGAACCTTATGATTGGGTTATTCATTTAGGTGCTATTAGTTCAACAACAGAAACTGATGTTGAAAAGGTACTAAAACAAAATTATGAATTCACAATGAACTTAATACAAGTTTGTGATCGCTTTGGTGTTAACTTACAACTTGCAAGTTCAGCAAGTGTGTATGGTCCTGGACTAGACGGATTTAGAGAGGATTCTAAATGTTTACCTAAAAGTCCGTATGCATGGAGCAAGTATTTAATTGATAGATTTTTAGTTGAAGCAGGAATATACAATAAAGAATTTAATATGAATATCCAATCATTTAGATATTTTAATGTGTATGGTCCGGGAGAAAATCATAAAGGAGATCAAGCAAGTCCTATACATAAGTTTACACAACAAGCAAAAGAAACAGGAAACATTAATATTTTTCAAAATAGTGCAAATTATGAACGAGATTTTATTTGCGTGGCAGACGTGTGTAAGATACAGGAAAAAATGTTACATCGTGATACCAGTGGGATCTTTAACATAGGAACAGGACAAACAGAAAGTTTCTTTTATATAGCACACACAATCGCTCAAAAATATAATGCAAAAGTTAGTGTTATACCAATGCCCGAAAGTGTTAAAGGACAATATCAAGAATATACCTGTGCTGATTTGACAAATTTAAATAAACATGTTAAAATAGATTACATAAAAGTTGGAGATTACATTAATGCCAAATAGACAAAACGGTAAAGTAGATAAAGGTTGGGGATACGAATTAATCTGGTCAACAAATGACAAGTATGCTGGAAAGATCCTTTTCTTTACCAAAAAAGGCAATAAGTTTTCCATGCACTTTCATAAAGAAAAAGACGAAACCTGGTTTATTAATAACGGAAAATTTTTACTACGTTGGATTGATACCAAAAGTGCAGTTATGTATTCAAAAGAATTAAATCCTGGAGATGTTTGGCATAATCCTCCATTACAACCACATCAATTAGAAGCATTAGAAGACAACTCTAGTCTAACAGAAGTTAGCACACCCGATAGCGTTGAGGACAATTATCGTATTGTTCCGGGTGATTCACAAAAAGATCTAATCAAAAAAGAAGAAGATAAAACTACTTAGTTTTCTTTTTAATCCAGCGATAGGCCGCATATCCAATCAATAACACTACAATAGTGCCGATACCATCAACCCATGATGTTTCGTTCATTGCTCTAATTAGATCTGCTGTAATTTCCATTATGCTTGTGCCTCTGACCAACGTAAAATAATATTACCTGTTGTATCACTACCTGACGTCTTGAACACGTTAATCGCTAACACGTCTGGTCCATTCGGGAATGTACCTCTACCACCTAGTGTGGTGTTAGTTAACTCTTTAATGAACGTTAGATCTAGTGTTGATCTTTCTCCTGGGTTTGCAATGAATGAGAAAATAGTTTCTCCAGGCTGTGCATATGGTGGTTGTCTAAATACAAACTGAATTGTTCCTGGTGCTGTGATAGTGTTTAATGAACTTTGAGAAAATTCAACCCTATAATATTCTGTTCCGCCCCAAGTTTGTGTTTCAACTTTAGATACTGATGTACCAGCAGGAAAGTTAGCATCGTCTGTTTCTGTACCAATTGTTGCACCCGCCGATTCCCAACTTGATTGTTGGAAGAATAAGAAGTTTGTTTTATCAAATGTGCCGCCGCCGTTTGCAACAGTAAGCGTTGTTTCAGTAGTACCATATTGAACTGTTGTTCTACCGTTAATTCTGATGTAACCATACTGTGAATTAGATGGTAGATAGTAACTGGTAATAACTGATCCATTTGGTATTCCTGATCCTGAAATTGTTTTACCAGTCATATCAGCAAAATTTTCAAAAGCATCGTCAATTGAGTTACCGCCTGATACACTACGTTTTACGTAGATATAATCTCTATTACTTCTGTTAAAATAAATTCCACTGGTATTAAATGTAGTATTTAGGTTACCTTGTAAGGCAACTGATGCGGTTGTAGCAGTATCACCCGAGTTCCATACAACAGAACCACCTGGTGCAATCTGTGCGAAACTAGGCTGTCCTCCCTGTGCAACGTTTGTTAATCCGCCCCAACCAATATCATCTGGGTTGGCCGGATAGTTTTGTGGGTTAAGAATACCTTGAACAACAATACCACCTGTGCTTGTTTCTGAAGTAATTTCTAGACCTTCTAGTAGCAACTGTGCTCTGTTAATAAGTTCTCTTTCGCCTAGGTCACCTGTTAGTGCATTAGATACACTAGGTGCTAGTCTAATTAGGAATGCTGTATTTTTTGTAGTAGTTAGGTCAACACCGGTTGCCGCGTAACTAAACAAGAATCCTCTATCACTGTCAAAGCCACCGTCTGTAATAAACGAAGAACCCCAGTGTTGGATAATTGGAGTAGTTGTATTACTTACAAGTACTAGTCCGGTTTTAGCCGAGTGTGTCGCCGCAGGTCCTGCTGTATATGTTCTAGTTGCACCTGAAGCAAACTGCTGTAATGGTGCTTCACGTGTACAGCCTGTTAGAGTATTTCCTGTTATTCCAGTATACGTAACAAGTTCGTTGTCAATATAAATTGTACCACCATCATCTGGGAAGTCACTTGCATCTTCTAGTTCAATTGATGCATCAGCAACTCCAATGTTTGATTTTAGTTTACCAATAGCACTTTCATTAATAACTTCATAACGCACAGGTTGGTTACCAGTACGCATATACGCTTCTGTGTTAATGTTTGAGTTACGCATTCTGTGTGCCATAATAAAGTCACCATTACTACCTCTGAACATGTAATCAATAAAACCAGCACCATACCATGAGTACTGAATACCAATCATCTGCATGTATGTTACATCAAGATCATATCCCGATTTACCTGTTCCATCACAGTTATCTCTGTTCCACTGTCCTTGACGTGCTTTTTTGTCAACAACCTTGGCCATCTTAGCACCTGCAATATTAGATACACCTCTAAAGTCTGGTGAAACGTTAATGCTTGACTGGTTATTAACTTTGGTAACAACGTGTGTCATACCACGTATAACAACTCTGTCACCTACACTTAGTTGATCTTGGAATCGTGTATTAGATCCAGTAATTTCATTTTGATCTCTGTATGCTGTACATGTTCCTGAAAGTTGGAAAGTTGCACTACGTTGTACACAATACAAATGCTTACCATTGTATTCAAAGAAAATACCATTTTGATCATCATAGGTACCTGCTATTACTCTTGCACCGTGCCATGTACGTGTTTGTACTTGCGGGTTATCTGTAAGAGTTGCAGTAGTATCACCTAGTATATATTTTGCTCTTACTGTAAATTGACGTTCATCAACAATACTATCTACAGTATAATTTCCATCGTAACCTGGTGTTACAATGCCTTTTAATCTAATACCTGCACCAACTTGTAACCCATGATCTACATCATCAGTTGTTACTGTAATTACACTATTAACTGCTGTACCGTCTGCTGTAATACTTAACAAGTCATAACTTGGTGCAAATAAAGCACCAGTTGTGTACATAATACCTTTACCTGACTGGTATCTAATATATTTTTTACTTTGACGTATTGCTTGTGCACCATGTACAGGTGAACCAGTACCTAGTTGTACACCACCATCAAATGGTCTATGCAAGAAGAATGCATCTGGTCTTGGATAAACTGCTCCCTGAATTGGATCATCATTATTGGTTCCTGTATCAATGCTACCAACAGTTTTTGCTTGATAACTTAATTCATCTAATGCACTTACACTTGTTGCAATAAACGATCCTGCCGCTAAATCATGATTGTTAGAGCCGTCGTCGGATAAGATTGATGTAATAAATGTGCTTCCAGGAATAAGTCCATGGGGACTTCCAAAACTAATACTAATAGTTGCTAGAGCATCAAAGTCAATTGTTGTACCTTGTGCAATCAATCCAGTTGTTGATTCACTCATACTAACTGTACTGTATACTGTTAGTGTACTACCTTGTGCCGCGGAACCTGAATTTGACGTTGTTAAAATTTCGCCATTTGTATCTACGCTGTCGACAGTAACAGTTAAATCATTTGCAGGACTTTGACCACCTAAGTTTTGTCCTGATAATACTATTCTATTTCCTACTTTATATCCAGTACCTGCTGTTGCAATAGCGTTAATTGTATATGCTCCGAGGTTTCTGTTAACATCAAAACTTGCTCCATTACCGTTTGGAGATTCGTTAAATCCTTCAACACCGTCAAATTGACCATTTCCTGAAACAGCATTACCACTACCAGTGACAGTAATAATACCACCAATACTATCAACAGAACCAGTAACGGTCATAGTAGCATCATTGTCTGGACTAGTACCTCCTAGGTCACTACCTAGAATCACAATCTCATCACCGACAGCATAACCTTCACCACCGTCAACTACTGTTCCAGTATAGTTTCCTCCACTAGTTGCAATATTAAAAATTGCTCCAGTACCAACTAAATTATCACCACTTTGGCTTTCATAAGTTTGACTGTTTAAACCAGTACCTGACTCAGTAAACGTTGTAATTGTTCCGTTTACATCGACACCAGTAACAGTTAGTGTTAAATCATTTGCAGGACTTGTACCGCCTAGTTGATCACCGCTAATTGTAAGTGTATCTGTAGTAGCAAAGTTTACACCACCATCTTGTAATGTAACAGTATATGTTGTTGCATCTTTTAATACATCAATACCTGCAAGTGTACCTGAACCTGTTGTTGTGTATGTTAGGCCAGTATAGTTTACGTTTGCATCTGTACTGCTACCACTTGCTGTAATAGTTAAAATGTTACCAAAACTATCTACACTGTCTACGGTAATCAAACAGTCGTGTGTACTATCAAGGCCACCTAGTAAAGAGCCACGAACATTGATTCTATCGCCTACTCTATAATCAGTTGAAGCGTTTGGACTGAATATTTCAACTGTATAATTTACACCATTTTTTGTAATATTAAACGCCGCACCCGTACCATTACCACCTAGCGTAGTACCACCTAAATTTTCATACTGTGCAACACCATCAAAACCTGTTCCACTAAAAACAAAACTAATAACTTGTCCTGGGGTATCACTATCAGTTACACGTATTTCGATATCGTGTGTACCACTTTGGCCGCCAACTGAACTACCATCAATTATAATATAATCGCCAATTTCATATCCGCTACCAGGAGCATTACCTACAACGTTGTAAGTACCATTAGTAAGGGTAACATCAAAACTTGCTCCTGTACCCTGTGGACTTACATTGTTACCTTCAACTCCTGTGTAATCAACATCGTCTCCAGATAGTTCTGCACTGGTTCCATTTAGTAGTGTAATCTGTTGTCCGGCAATAGTTTGAATAAAGTTTGCATCACCGTCATCATCGATTGCCATGTTCTGCAACAACCCTGTTGTATCTGCTACTGTAATAGTGCTACTTCCTGCAGGGGCATCCTCGGCAACATTAAGTGTTAATACTGGATTACTACCGTCGCCTACAACACCAGTAACCTGTGCACCTGTAGGAATAAATGCCGCACCTAAATCATCTAGCGGAGCACCTAGTTCTGGCACACTACCATAAAACGGCAATCTAGATTGGCCGCTTGGAGTACTTAATGCAAGAGTAAAGTTTCCTGAACTACCATTTGATACAACTGTAAAGTTTGGTGATTCTGAAATATTAGCACCAGTATAAAATCCACCTTGCCTTAATTGTACGTAAGGTGTATATAATGTTTCTGGATTAGTTACACCAACTTTTGATTTTGCGTAATATGTAAAAGTTGTTGAGTTAGGGATTCCTGTAATTACAAACGAACCTTCTGCTCTTTGTGCGCCTTTTACACTTGGCTCTAGACCTTTAATTGTAATAGGTGTTCCTAGTGTAAATCCATGTGGTCCTAGTGTGGTTACTGTAATTAATGATTGACCAATTCCGCCGGAGCCTGCTGAAACATCTGATGTAACATTAGATACCGTTGTGTCAGTTCCTGGGATTTCATAAATCGAAGGATACCCACGAAGCATACCAATTGCTTGCCATTTAGTAGGCTGTAAACCATATTCAAAGTCAGCATCAAGCATTGAAAGTGGTGAAGCAATACGCTGTCTTTCGATGGCATCAGTACCAAAATCAAACGGTCTAGTTATTGTTTCTGCTTTGTCAACAAAGATTTGTAAATTATCAGTTGTTTGATCTGATGAAGTATCAGCATATAATTTTAATGTCGTTACATAATCACTATTTTGTAGATAATTGTAAAAATCTCTATCATGTTCAAAATCTAATTGTTGAAAATCTCTATTGGCTCTATCAAATTTTATATATTCAACATCAGATAATAATGCTGTATCAGTAAAGTTATATAATACCTTACCTCTTGTAACATTTGAAATTAACAAAATATCTTCTAGCAAAATTCTTTGTGGTATTCTAATTCTAGAGTATTCATTATACTCTGTTGTCGGCATAGAACCTAAACCACTTGTAATAACATCGATAGTAATATTTGCAAGTGTTTGTAATCTTGTATCAGCACCACTTTCAGGATCATTTCCTGTTGTAACCTGAGGTGTTGCTTGTTGGTAAGGTGAACTTTGAACTGTTTTAAGTAAAATATTATTTAGAATTAAATCACGTAAAAAAGTATGTGTTTCAATTTCTGGTGTTCTTGAGCCGTCAACTTGT
>Ga0255772_10003590_pt1 | contig 14794 bp, 7 predicted proteins | sample 071ome_34_FD_179970 | JGI IMG/M metagenome (GOLD analysis project Ga0255772, IMG submission 179970) | Coastal salt marsh microbial communities from the Groves Creek Marsh, Skidaway Island, Georgia - 071411BT metaG (version 2) | ecosystem: Environmental > Aquatic > Marine > Intertidal zone > Salt...
AACATCAATAATTACATTTAGAGGTCCTGCTGGTGTAGGAACTACTGGGGCACCATCTTCCTGATCAAAAATGTTATCACTTTCTATGTTCTCTGTTGGTGAAGCATTTGAGTTAATAAAGTTTAGATAAATCTTGACAATATCGCCAACAACATGATCTGCCTCAGTTGTACCTTCAGCACCTCTAATATCAATAAAGAATCTATCTGGCAACTTACTGCTGTAAGTCATTACTTCAGTTCCAATAATCAATATGCCTTCATCTGGGAATTGATCTGTGCTTGTAACAAATAGTGTTGTATCTCCAATATTGAAATTAATATTAACTACTGTACCAATTTGATTTAGTGCTTCTGGTGTAATTAGAGTATCTCCAGCACCAACTCTAGATTCTGAAAGAATTAGTAGAGAAGCTGCGGTTGTTGTAGTAGCACCAACAATAGCTGAAGATTCTTGTGGTTTTATAAACAGAGTTTCTAGAGGAAGATCCCCCATAGCAACATCAACATCAGATACAAAACTCTCACCACCAATAACTATTTCCTGTGGAATAGCAGTTAAAGAGAATTGAAGATTGTCCCCAACAATTTCGGATTCAATAAATTTATTGATAATAAATTCATCGATTGGATTACCAAGGCCAATTGGCAAGAAAGAACCCGATTCAGAAACATTTGGATTAATTAAAGTAATTTCTTGAGAATTAATTGTTGCCCTAGTTTCGAGATTAATATTTAAAGTTCTGAGAATATTCGGTTGAATATTTCTATGAGACTTAATAATATCATAACCTCTGGTTACAACAGCAATTGGGGGTTGTGTATAACCAGATCCACCTCTTACTAACTCAACGGAAACTACATTGCCCCTCCAAGTAAAAACTCTTGCCTGAGCTCCACCACCATTATTATCAACAGGAATAAAGTCAATGTATACTCCAGGTTCATATCCAACTCCTAATGTAGGAATTGTGAGTCCAAGTAGTTGTAATTGAATAGAGTTAGGTTGATCAAAATCTAATCCAGTAACCGCGCCAGTAATCGGATCGATTATTGTTGTTATGTTTAACCCACTTCCACCAGGAATTTCTAATGAAGGAGTTGTAATTACAGTTCCGTATATATCATTTGGTCTAAAAGGAACAAAATTATTTGAACGTACTACATCAGGAACTTTGACGATAGTTCTGTAATTTTTTTCACCATCAATTTTAATTTTATCACCTTCAAGTAAATTTGAAGTTATTCTGTTGGTAGTTCTGTATGCTTTGTTTTTAACCAAAGGTTGTTCGAACATCCAACCAGGAGAAATTCTTTCAAAGATTCTTTGGTCATTTTCATTTACATTAAAATTAAACAACAACTCCGCAGATATCAATGATGCTGTGTTATTAACGATAACCTCGACCCCATCTAATACGAGCATATCTCCATAGACATACACTTCTGGTCCTAAGAAAGTTTGATTTTCGTCAAATATAACAGCAAGATTTAATTCTAAATCCGGTACATTAGCAAGATTTTTTCTAAAAACTAAAGGTTCCTGTTGATTTACTAGTGGGTTGTTGTCAACTGACAAGATAAGACGTACACCGTCATATGGTTCATAAATTGGGTAGTAATCTGCTACAGCACCAATTGGATTTCCATCGTTATATAACCACAATGGATAAGATTTGGATGCTCCATCCCATTCAGAAATTGTATCATAGAAATTTCCACCGTCTTCACTAAAATATATGTCTAGAGTTGCTCTGGAGGTATATACTCCACGTTCGAATTCAAATACCCTAAAATTATTATTATCGGAACTTCCTTTATAAGAAATAATATCAACATCACTGAATGTTGCCTTTCCATCAGGGGCAATATAAGAATTTAATTTTCTATTAAATATAATTTTATTTCCAATAATATTATAATCAACGCGATTTTTTTGCTGCACACCATCAACAAATACAGTAAAGTATCTGTCATCTGTAATAACATCAATCTTCCCACCCGTAGAATCTCTAATTGCTAAGTCCCTGCGATAAGGAATTAGATTATTTGATACAGAACCTCTATCATATTGTCCAATAGAATATGCATGGAATCTATCGATAGACAATCCTTCTCCTAAATTTAACTGAGCATCACTAACATCCCAATTTGGCGGAGAAGAGAATTTAATTTTGTCAGTTACATTAGGATCTTCATCTCTTAAAATTTGATATGCCGATGGTTTTTGTAAGATACCATTGATAAACACTAGTAAATTTTCTAAAGGGGCGGTCTTCAAAATTTCATTATTGCCAGTATACAATTCAAAAATTGTATTCTCTCCATTAATATAATCTGGCAAAGATATATCCACAGATCCACTGCCAGTTGACAAAATGGTATCTAGCGATTGATGTAAAGTGTATAAAGCAGATATTACGTTAGCACACTCATATCCAAATACAACATTATCAATTTCTACAGAAAGTTGTAGTTCAGTGTCGTCAATAATATCGTAATTTGAATATGTCAATATATCTGTGTATTGACCGGATCTTTGTTGATTAGTAAAATCTCTTTGAATTAAATTTGGTCCGTTCTCTATAATAAAATTGTAAGATTCAACATAAGAATCTAGAGCTGATTTAACATCAGCGCAAAGGTTGAGCAGATTTTCTTCATCTGGTGCTAAAGTATATGAAAGAGTTGCAAATGTATATAATCCATAGTTAGGATTATTTGGATCTATTAAAATTTTAACTAAATCAATAACATGCTGGAATGCTGCTGTGGTTTCTACTATCTCATTACCAATATAATTAAGTTGATTTGCCACATAGTATTTTTCTGCATAATCAACAATTCGATTGTTTCCACCATAGTTTAGGTGATAAGTAACGGCATCAATAAAGTATCCAATATCTCTCCTACATTTAGTTTCGCTTGGATTTTCAAATGTTGGGTAGGTTGTATTGATATAACTAATTGTTTCGTCAATAATATAAGATTTGTTTAAAGAAATAAGACTTGCCGCATCTACAAATTTACCTTTGTTTATTTTACTAAATCCAAATCTAACCTGTCGTAATTTAGCAATAGCAGCAGTAATCGAAACCGTAGTGCCATCATCAATAATTAATTGAGCATCAGTATTAATTTGTATTCCATTGTACTCAAATTCAATTTCTCCACTAGTTCCTGGCAATTCTTCAATTGTATTAGAAGGAACTTGAAAAATAAATGCCGTTCCATCAACAATATCAGTAAATGCATTATTATCAACCCGTACATTATTTTCATCAATAATTTCAATAATTCTAGTATCTGTTGGGAATTGCTCACCTGAACTTAAATACATACCCTCAACAAGTCCAAAAGTTGATGGTACAGTAATTAAATCACTACCTGCAGTGACTATTACCTCAAAATTTGGATCAGCAGTTGCTGGATCATCAATGAATACTACATCCCAATTTCTTATTGCTGCAGCACAAAGTTTTGCTGCATAAAGATATGCTTCTCTGGTCTCTGTAAGCTCATCATTAATAAAATCTAATTCATTTGCTGCATTATAGTAAGCATTTCCAGAAACGACAATCTTTTCGTTTCCACCAAATCTTAGATCATGCTCAAATGCGTCTACTATAAATCCAATATCTCTCTTACATTTTTCGGTATCAAACAGAGTTGCTGGATACTTTGTGGTTATGTAACCAAATGTTTCTTCTATGATAAATCCACGATTGAATCTAATTTGATTTGCTGAATCTAACCAAATACCACTTCTTTGGAAAATGCTAGAAATTTTTCTAAATGACTTCTCACTTTGAGTTATATCAACAAAATCAAACATTTTGCCAACAAAATCTGAGGCATCTAAAGTCTGCCCTTCAGAAACTCTAGAACCAAGTGGCGCTGTTGCGAAAGTAATTTGATTTCCACTAACGGTAAATGCTACTCCAGGTTCTTGCACAATACCATCTAACGATATGATCATTGCATATTCATTATATGGTGTAATTGCTGCATTAGTATCAGCATCTCTTAGAGTAAAAGTTTTAGTTCCAAAAATTAATCCGGTGTCTGCATCAATATATCCATCAAATTCTGGAGTAAGTTTAATATCATATAAGTTTGTTGAAGCAAGATTTTCGGAATCTAAGTTGAATCTTCCAACACCTCTAAGTACATTATAATCTCCTAGTGAATTTACAACCTCAGTAAGTTGTATTTTGGAAGTTTCACTAAATCCTCCCTGAATTCCAACATTAAATTGCGTAGTAAATGGTATGGAGTATTTTTGATCCGGAACAGAAACAGATTTGAGTTCTGCTTCAACTATAACCTCACCAAATAATTGGAATCCGGCTGGATGCACAACATCTTTAATTAAATCTCTCCAAATATCAATTGGAGTATATGATCTAATTACATAAGAATAATCTTGATAATAATAAGAATCTGTAATTTTACTATCAGCAGAACTTACTAATCCTTTTCCTGAATTAAAATATCCTTTTTTATCAAAGAAACTCTTGAACTCAGCTTCGTAATTTGTAAATAAAATTGATACTATAGTAGCATCTAAAATGGGAAGTGATTCATCTAATTGACCAACAACATCCTTAAATTTTACAATATTTGTTCCTTCTCTAACAGTCTCTACAACCCTACCAGTAAAAATAATATCACCACTAGAATTAGTTTGACTGACTACAGAATTTTTTGAAAATTTAGATTCAGTTAAATTTGATAGTAATACTACAAGAGTAGAAGTATACTTGGGTAATGTTGTAGTATCTTTGCTGTAAGCTTTACCGGAATTTATTATAGATACCGATTTTGCTACACCAATAGTTTTCGAAGATGGATAAATTTTATGGGAACTTTCAATAATTTTAAAAATTGGAGGAGATGTATATCCTTTTCCTGATCTTATAGTATTAACACTTACAACTTTGCCTTGATTAACAACTGCCCTATAGTCTCCAGGAACACCATCCCCACCAATAGTTATAATTTTAGGTTCAATATATCCACTTCCACCAAAAATTACAGTAACGGTATTTACTTCGCCATTAGAACTTAAGATTGGATTTAATACAGCTTCATCCCCGGATGGCACTTCAACACCAATAACAGATGGAATTCTGTAATATCCAGAACCGGAGTTATCTAAAGATATGGATGTTATAAGTCCGCGAGCATTAGATGAATTGGTGAGATATTTTATCTCACCAGATCCATTCTCTTGGGGTTGATTATCAATTTTAAATACTATTTTGTCTTCAGTAGAGTAATTTACTTTTTTAGTACCGGTTAGTGGATCTTGAACAATAGAAATTCTGGAATTTTCTGTATCTACACCACTAGCAACAATAAAATAATAGTAATTTGTAAATCTTATTGGTTCAAATTTATTGTATTGATTACTAGAAATTGCTGGTCCAAATCCAAATTTTAGTGACACGAAGCAATCGGACTGTTCTGTGCCGGGTTCACTAACACCAACAATTTTTTCCGTGGTAAACAAATTGTAATTTACACTTGGGGAGAAATCCAAGTAAGTTTGTAGCATACTTGGATGCGAAGTATCAAATTTGTACTTATAATACAATTGTACATCTATGTTTGGATTAATTATGAAATTTAATTCATTATCTTCAGAAAACTCTAGTTTAAATTTCTTCTGCTCCACAAAAGAAATAAGAACAGTTTTTCTGTCAGGTCCACTAGAATCTTTTATAAAAGTATTTCGTGTAATGTCGGATATAGATGCAGGATTTACATTATATGGATACGAAAGAATCATCTTATTTGATTCTTGATCATATGAATACACAGTTGGACTAAATGCACCGGTTCCTAATTCCGGAATATAATCACCTTCATTGAATCGATATACAAAATTGTAGAAATTTATCGAAGCACCATCAAAATGTTCTTCTGCAGAAGTGCCTTCCTGTGCTCTTTCTACAGTTACTAATTTTGTTGCAGCATTAACAGTAATTACTTTTAAAATTTCATTATCAATTTTAAGTAGATCATCTGTAGTAACATTTTCAACCGATGTTAACTTGATTGTAGTATCATCAGATCCCATTCCAGAGTGGTCCACTCTCAATACTGCAGGTCTTTGTTGAATAGAACCAACTAAATTTTCAATTTGTACAATATCATCTTCAACAAATCCCGAACCTTTATCTACAATTTCTACTGAAGATAAAGAGTTATATGTATTGTTATCATCATCCACATATTGAGTAATTGTTACATTTACTGTAGCATTACCAATATTTGCAGGGAATGTTCCTGGAGTGTCATAAAGTCCCCCAGCAAGTATTGATATACGTCCAATTCCAGTATCATCTAACTTAGAAAAAAGTGTCTGATCTCTAAAAGTTACTTCTTGGAATAAACGTTTTCTAACATAGTAAGTTTTTTCTGTAAGAAGATCATCAGGATTTATTTCTATATTAATATTGTCATTAAGTAGAAGTCCATGTGGATTTGATGTTTTTAAGATAGCATAATTATAATCTATAATATTAACTTTAATATTTTTACTCAGAGATCTTATAGAAGAAATGCCAACACCTACATCATCAGATAATGTGGAACTTTGAAGTACAAGGTCTTCATTATCAACACCAACGGAAAAATCTCCAGAAATTACTTTAATTCTTAATGTATTTTGTCTTGATGTACTTTCTAAAATTATGCCGGACGCTACAGAAACAAATCCGTCAGTAAGATTTATAGTAGATCCAATGGTAAACGAAGAACTATCAGTTAATAATAAATTAGATACTTCTACCTCCAAATTTGTATCTGGATCAATAAGGTCAAATAAATTTGTACTATCAAATTCACCAGTTAAATTTTCTAATATAATAGTATTATTAAAATTTACATCATTAACAATATCACCTTGATATCCAGTTCCTTGTTGCCTTAAAACAAAATTTTTGAATAGATACGCTTCTTCGTTTGATAATAAAACAGATACAGATTTTTTCGCCCTTAAGTAATCTACATTTAGTCCAGATACCTCACCAACAGATGCTTCTAATCCAGATCCGGAATCATTTGGATCAAGAATGACCAATTTATTTCCAGGATTGTGTTCCCTAGTGACAGTATCGACAATAAAACCACTTACTGATCCTTGCTGCACATCAGAAACAATCGCAGAAAATCCAGACCCATTTTTAAGAAACTTAGAGCTATCTACTAATTTTGCTGATCTTGGAACTTGATCTTGAGTAATAGGTGAATTGTAGTTAGAATCTACTGGAATAGAATAATAATTTTGCCCCAAAATATATGGATATACGGAATCACCCGATGCATCTATAGTAACAAAATATGCATATACTCCATCAGGATAATCTGGAGTTACACAAAATCTTCCATTATTTTTATCAAGATATGTTTTTCCGGTATTTACATTAGGAACCCATGTAAAATCTTCATCAAATGATCCTAATGGATACTGACTTATTGTGGGTCCATTTTCTCTGGTTGCATTTAACTGATATCCAGAGAGCATCCTAACAACTGATGATTGTGGATTACTTGGGTCTTCATATGCATATGGACCATAGATAGGATTTCCGTCATAAGCAAATCCTATAATTTTTGAGTGCTCACCTGATGGAGTCTCATTTAATATTGCGTTTATATTATCATTTAGACTATATCTAAGTTTTTTTGGGTTTGCAATTACTGCATAAGTTTTTCCCAAAGATACATTCAATTTAAATTTTTTGTCTGCTACTATTCCACTATTAGCATCAATATTTGTATACTCATTAAATCTATTCTTAAACCATTTTTTAATTTCTACGGACGCATTTGCACCATTACCAACAGGAATTACTGATACTAAAACATTTTCTTGCGTATAATTTCTTCCCTCGTCAATTTTTATAACACCAGTAATCTTTCCCTTAGAAGATATTGTAGTTTTATAACTAGCAAATCTACCTTTACCCAATTTGTCTGTAATTACAATTATTGGTGGAGATGTATAGTATTCTCCTGGATCAGTAATCACCATATCGGTGATTCTTCCTGAAGTTACTAATGCTTCAATTTTTCCATTTCTACCTGAAGTTATTGTGACACTAGGAGTTCTTCTGTAAGTTTGATTCGTTAGAATTTCAATATCCGAAACAACTTCTCCAGAAAGAATAGCTTTTGCTTTTACCGGTGAGTTATTAATTAAAACTACAGGAGGTACTTTATATCCAGAACCTTTCGAATTGATATTTACTTTTTCTATCGGTCCATATTTAACTGAATTATTGCTAATTTTGCTATAGATTAGAGTTCCATCTAAAAGGATACCAACATCATCTTTACCAATATTATAAGTTTCCGTATTGGAAACTGGAGTTTTTCTTACTAACTTAAGATATTTGTTATTCTCTAACCCATTAGGATCGGTAGCACTAAGAATATCAAAAGATGGATATCCCGAAGAACAAATATAGAAATAAGTTTCATCTTCAAATATCGCAGAAACGTTTGCATTTACATATTTAAGATCTTCTTGAATTGCTGCGTTAGTAGAAACTGTTGGACGTTGGTTAGTCTGATTAGTGATCCATCTGTATTGTCCAGAATTTACATCATATACAGTTACATTTCTACTAGAAATTGCTGAAGGAGATTCTAGAATTGGTTCACCAATACTTGCATATGGAATTTTATTTTGTGGTTTTAAATTATATACAGACCCAGTTACATGAAACTTCACTCCATTTACTTCTAATGGAGGTCTGTCATATAATTTTGTGCCTACGGGATATGAATTATTCCCACTTCTTTTAATAATGTAAAATTGATTTATATTTCTATCTACAATTTCAAATATTTCATTACCTATGTAAATAAATTTGTTGGAGTTATTCCATGCCTTCGTGCTTACTACATCAATAATAAACACTTCCCCATTTGTAGGGACAATTGGATTTGTTAATTCTGTATATCCATAAATTGCAAATTCAGAATTTAATGCCCTTTTATCAACAATTAATTTTGTTGAATCTTGAAATTCGACAATAGAATCAACAATAGCTGAAGCATATGGATTAAATTGCTCTATTTTTTCACCAACTAAATTATTTGAATTACCAGAAATGACATTTATATAAATTTCATAATTTGAAATCCAATCAGATTCAGATGATTTTAAAGTTTGTTCTGATGGTCTGGTAATTGTAGCGGCATTAGATGGATTTGAATCTACCAGAGAATTGAAAATAAACTTAATTGATTTCTCTGAACCTTTTGATTTATAAAAATCTGTAATATTTTTAATTAAAGTTCTCTTGTCTATAGTATCAGACAAGTATGATTTTGGAATACTTGAAAGATATTGAGACTCAAAACTCTTTACAATAGCAAATAGGAACAGATTACTAATATTTTGTACTGTTGCGCCAGCAGAGTGATTTGCTGAGTCTGAACTTGTATAAGTTGAAGATTTATATAAATCACCAAGACGAGTAGTTCCACTCACTCCTCTATAGACGCCAGTTAGAGTATTTCCATCTTTTTCTGTATAAAAACAGATTTCATCATCTACTTTAAAATAACCATATTCATCAGGAAATCCTGAAGCATCTTCTAGTTCGAATGTGGTGTCTGTAAGATTGACCGATTGCGTTAATCTAGATCCTCTCTCCAGTAAATTTTTTTGATAGTAATTAATATCATAGTATGAAGTTATGTTGGATAAAATATCCAACGGTTGACCATGTACCTCTAATCCTTCGTAGTACTTTTCTAAGAAAGACGCAAAGGAACTATACTGATTGTTAATAAACTCAGGTAATTGTCCTTTAATTAAGCTTGATAACTTTATCGTCATTTCTTACTCTGGTATTGCAGTAAAAGTACTTTTTTCAAGATCTATACTTAAGTATTGTTCGCGGAAAGCAAAAATATCTTTTTTATATGGGACGGTTCTAATCTCTATAGTATTATCAGTGTAAGAACCTTTAATGATAGTTAAATTGTACAATTTAATCTCACCAGTCTCATAATTCACTTCACCGGCATTATTATCTAATATGATGTCAATACCGTCTCCGCCTATCCTATATAGGACCATTCTTCCATCAATATCCTTGACATATACTGTAAAATTGGGGTATTCGGAAACAATAAATCCAGTTGATTGCACAGTCGCCCCGTCACAATTTTTATCAAACTTATTTTGATAACAAATTTCGTAATAAGATGTTGTGTTTAGAAGAGGCACAAAATCTTTCCGTAAAGTAATCTCAGTTTCGTTAGATCCAATTGCCTCATCAGTACCATCAATTACACCATTTAATTTACTGTATCTAAATTTACCTCCAAATTTCTCAGTGTCAGAAAGTTTAATATAATCTTGAATACTTTCCACCACATCAGTAACTATGTCAGATGCGGTTGCTACCGTCTTAACTCTAGAATAATAAATTACTGATTTTATCTCAACAAATAGAATTGATGGATCGATAATTTTTGGTCTAACTGAAGCAACCATATACTCTTTAAGATCACTCTCAATTAATTTTTTAACTGAATTTCCAATGATTTTACCAACCTTTGGTTTAATGACTAACTTTACTACACCATATTCAGGTGGTTCCTCATCTTCGCCACCATAGACAATAATGTCTGCAACATTAGGATAAATTTTGGAAATAATCGCTTCAAAGTCTTCAGTAGTAACAGCTCTGTTTTGTGTTGAAAAATATTTTGGTGCGATATATTTAATATCATTGATTGATTCAATATCTGATCCACCATAGGATTCTGTTACACGATCAACACTAACTGTGGTTGGATACTTAGCATTGTTGGCATCTAGTAGGACACCATTAAATCTAAATGATGTAACCCCATTAGATTCAGGTCCTGCAGTAACAATATAACTAAGTTCTATGTAATTACCAGTTGATAATTTTTGACCAAATGTTCCATCACCAAATGTAATCTCATATTTCTCATCATCTATTTCTTCAATAAAGAATACTGGTGAACTAGCATTTATATCTAAAATATTTTTTGCAGCAAAAAAAGGTATCTTAGATGTAGTGTTTTCATTCTCAAATATATTCACTCTAACACTAGATGTGTCTATTTGTGGATTTGATAAAATAAATTTGTCCTGTGTTGATTCGTCAAATGTAAAATATTCTGTTATTAAACTACCTTCAAATATTTCTACATTAGTGAATGATGCAACTCCTGCATTAACCGGAACGGTCACATCATCAAGAACAATATAATTATACAAAACGTTGTCAAAATTTGTAATAAACCCAGTTCCTTTTTGTAGAGTGTAGGTTGATGGTTTATTAATTGAAGTTACTGTGGCAGTAAAATCAATGACGGATTTTGGAGCAACTTTTGATCTTGGTCTATATCCTAATTGTTTTGCAATTCTAACTACATTATCACGAACAGTAGCAGAATCGATAAAAAATTCATTCGCAACCATATTGGTGTTGAATGCTGTGTAATATGTGTTATACGCTAACACATCCAGAATATGACTTAAAGCAGATCCTTCAAAATCATAGTCAGTAAAATCTGACTGAGTTCTCAAATAAGTCTTGAGATTTTCCTTTATCTGTAAATAATCTAGGTTTGTGAGCTGCGAATAAGGCACTTTATGGTCTCTCCAATAAAAGTTCTAAGCTTAGAAGAGTATCTTCTCTACCCACAAATACATAATATAACTCAACTCGATATGCATCCTCAGATTCTACATATGTAATATCTAAGGTATCAATATTGATTCTGGGTTCATAGTTTGCTAGTATTTCAGAAATTTCATCATTAAGTTGAGATTCAATAATTACACCAGGAAGTTCAAAAAGCAATGCGTCTAAATTTGTACCAAGTTGACTATTAAACAATCTTTCTGTTTTTCTCGTTGATAATAAATTAGATACGGATTGACGAATGGCAGCCTGGTCTTTTTTTGTAGCCACATCTCCAGTTACGGGATGTGGCTTTAAAGCAATACTCAGATCTTTAAATGACTGAAAAGTAGGCACAAGAATAGATTATGACTTCTTTCTTATTTATGCCATCTTTCGACATAATCATCAAACCCATTTTTACCACCACAATGCCTAGACATTCTATCTGCAGGAGGATTACTTGTTTTTGCAGCGTTCAAATACTTGTCTGCTGCTTGGTCGGTAATTAATGTCATACCAGACTCAATAAATTCTTTACTCTTATCTACAGGTGAATTGGCCATGAAAAAACCTCTCTTAAGAACTACATATGTAGAACTTTTAGAGAGGTTTCTATCTCAAAAATATTTATTTACCCTGTCCGCGATAACGCTTCTTCGCTTTGTTTCGACTGGTAGCAGACAATTTAGTATGCTGACCACATCCCTGTCGAGACTTTTTCGGTTTGGACTCGATTGTTTTTGCTCCTGTTAATGATGGACGTTTTGCCATAATACCTCTTGAGTTACTTTGTCATTCTAACATGCCTAGGAGCGTCTGTCAAGTGCCTTGTGCAGATAATCAAGTGTCTCTGCCAACTTCTCATGTTCCGTCGCTCCAGGGCGCTTGTACTTGATGTCTAGATTTCCCTGGTTTTTCTCTAAATTAATCAGTCGTTTCTCTAAGGAATTCAGTTTGATCAAGATTTCCTGTAACAGTTTCTCTTCGTGTGATGTTTCCATATTGTGTTTCAATATCAAGTTGTGGTGTTACGCCAGTTTCATAAAAATTCATTGCTGCATCTTGAATTGCATCGGCAAATTCATTAAAGTTATCAAATCTTTGCTCCTTCAAAGTTCCATCTTTAGTTTTATACTTGATGTTTGCTTTTAATTCCTCGTTATTATTCATATCGCAATACCACTAATTCGTGCTGGTGTATTTAGACTTCCTACACCACATATAACATTTACAGCACTAAAACCTGACATAAATGATATCGCAGGAATTCCAGGTGGATCTGGAGTTAATACTGATAAACTTAAACTCGCAACCATACCACCATTCACTAACACAGTAGGAAATCCTGTTCTAATTACATCTTGATGTGGTGGTGGAAACAAAGGATTAGGTGCAAAATGTACGATTGTCTTATTTCCTGCATGGTGTGCAAAACGACCATTAATTATAACATCACTTGATGCTCCTATAGGAGGTGGTACAAATCCCACGGGTGGAAATACATCATGACCGGTTGTGAGGTCTGCTCCGGCATACAGTGCTGGGAAAATACTCATAGGATTAAAAACTCGTCTATACTATTTGCTTGTCCTATAACTTGGGCAGTTTGACTAAAGAAATTTTCTAAGTCCCCAATATATGTAGTATAAGCACCAACTTCATCAAAACATTCGCTTTCTAAACTATCATTTCTTGGTAAAGAATCAGGTACTTCACCTAAGTTATCATATACTTTATTATTTCTACATGGACCGTTTACCAATGATCTGGAACATATAAGTTTTAAAATACTCATAATATCATGATTGCAATCCACAGTCATATGTAATAATGTCATCTCTGGTGGATTTAATCTAGGTACTGCTTGACATGGTGGTAATGTATTCACAGGATCATATGTAACTGTTTGTGATAACGCAAAATAATAAAAACGTAATGCCTTAATTTCTGTTGGTTTATAATGCATAATATGATCCGCACAACGTAAATATGGCATCATTACGTCTTCAGCACAATTACCAGTTACTATATTTGTTGAGAAAAATGTATATGGTGTAATTGGTGATGATACAAATTTCTTGATATTATTAGGATCTATCGGAAACGATGCTCGGTCAGGTCTCCAAGGCATCTCAAATCTTCCATTCATATTATACTTTCGGATAAACTCTCTCTCCTTTAATATCCATTGCCTATCAAAGAAATTCCTATCGGTGTAATATCCTGCAGTTGTCGCTCTCAACTTTAATAAACCTGTACCAGAAATCGACGCACCAGTACCAGACCTTCCATAACAATCGCCAGGTGGTGAAAATGGTACAATTCGTTCCGGATTATCATTAAATATAAATGGCTCGAAAAATAATGGACCTAATTTCCCAAACCCTGGATTCGGTGCCCAAAATGGCCATATACCAATTCTGGCAGGTTCTGCAAGTGACCTGAAAGATTCTGCAGGTTTATCGATATCGATAGATGGCAGTGGATCTTCAATAATACATGCAACAGGACCAATAATTCTAAAATCTATTAACTTGGTAGTACCTGCAAATGGCAAAAAAGGATTTGCAGTTGCATCAATAGGTATAAAAAATGGATCATATGGACTTATATACGGACAATCTTCTTTGTTAACTGGTTCCGGTAATCCTAAAGTACTTGCAATTCCTTTCGTTATTGCATCCCCTATTGCAGCCCATGGTCGTAACTCAAATGCACCCCCAGGTAATAAAAGTAACTCGGGTTTCTCTGTTATCCTTTCTAAAGTACAAGAGGTATAACCCCTTCGTACTTCACCAAACTCCCGTAAACCTGGTACATCTACCGGAAATCTCTCTAGTATATTAGTATATAATGCTTGCGGTGGTAGAAATCCCATTCAACTTTTCACGGCGATTTTTTCTGCGGAAATTTTTTTATTCTAGATGATATTTATTGCTCGTTTGGATACTTTTGTAGGTTAGAAAGTGCTAGATGGGACCCGTTCGCCCGGCCGCGCCAATATAACAAATAAGGGGCAAATTAACTGCCCCTCAGTGTTAATTAGTGACCCTTCGTAAAGTGTAACTGTGCCTTGCGAGGTTTGACTGATTTAAGTTTGAC
>Ga0255772_10003601_pt1 | contig 14772 bp, 21 predicted proteins | sample 071ome_34_FD_179970 | JGI IMG/M metagenome (GOLD analysis project Ga0255772, IMG submission 179970) | Coastal salt marsh microbial communities from the Groves Creek Marsh, Skidaway Island, Georgia - 071411BT metaG (version 2) | ecosystem: Environmental > Aquatic > Marine > Intertidal zone >...
CACGCTCGTTTAAAGCTTCTGCTAGCCACTCCCTTGTGGATAAAGGTCTTCTCCGACTCTGTATCTTGTTTTTGCCCTTCGACAAAAAGTTTTCCATACTCCGTGAAAACATTGACTTCTTCCTTCTTAAAACCAGCGAGTGCAAGTTCTAAAACTTTCTCAACATTATTTACTTCAATTAGATTGTATGGTGGGTAATTAGATGAAGTTTCATGTAAATGGGCAATGCGGTCAAAATACTCATCCATACCAATCGCATTACGATTGATTGCATTCAACAAATCGGCCATGTTAGCCGTCGTGTACCTTGCGAGGTTAGTCATCTTTAGCTCTCCTGAAAGCGAGATTGCGTTGTGTGGACCCTTGCGGCATCCAATACTAATTATACAAGAAGACATAAAAAAAGGGGGGTGGTTAACCCCCCATACAGTAGCGTATATTCCGTATGTATAGAGTCGCGCACGAAAGAGCGACGAATTATTTATACGGTTTCCTCTGGTTTTTTCTTCTTACCAATGTTGTATTTGGTCTCCAGAGCCCACTCATTCTTCTCTTTGTAAGAGAGAACTTTGATTTGGTTCAAAGGTGCAACTTCAGCAACACTAGTTTCATCAACAACATTGATGAGACCCCAGTCACAAAGAAGATTAGTAATTCTATTACGACGTTGAACATCGTTCACTGTTAGGTTGGCCTTCTTACCATCAAGGGCAAAGAGTTCCTTGAAGTGAACGATAAAATACTTACCCTGTTTATGCAGGATATGACATGATTGATAGAGTTTCTTCTCTTTACGGGATGCAACTCCGATACGAGTCAAGGTTTCACGCACCTTGAGAAAGTCGTCAGGTTCGCGTAGAGTTACCTCTACCATTTGATCGGGTGTCCAACGGACTTCAGGTTCCGCAACACTCATTTCTTTCCTCCAGTCTCAAGCTTAGACTTAATAAATTCAATTTGTTCAGGTGATAAAATACGGAGGGCCTGTTGCGCCTTTTCATTACTATAACCATAGTAAGATTTGACTACATCAAGATCCTTGACTTTATCCTTTCGGAGCCAGGGAGAGAATCTCTTCCGTTTCCTCACACTATTTAGATAAAACTGATATTGCATATCCTTATCTAAGAAGTGAAACTGATTCATTTCATTGGCATACAGAACCGTGTCAAGGTGACCAGACATGCACTTATTGATAATGAAAGGTGCATACTCTTTCTTTGCATCAGGGTTCTCTTCAAAGAGATCCTTCTTATTCAGGTTGATAGAATTCAACCAATCTTTTAGTTCATACGTCATAAAAGGCACCTCTCACACCATAAGACATTTGTGCGACTCGAAACGCAGCTTCAATTTTTTTAAGTTGATCCTTATCAACACGAGACTCTTGTAGACATTGATAGATCAAATTCATTTGATCGTAATCAAGATAAACAGAATATTTCATCGGATAATATCAATATCCATGTCTTTGGTCCAAACTTCTAGTTCTGTTCGGAGATTACCTTCAGACTTGAGTTTGGTGTACCGTTTTGCGGCCATCTTCTTCCACTTTGCAACTACATTCTCCATGTAGAACTTGTCAAAGTTTTGAGGATTCTCAACCAGTTCAGTATCTTCACCCAGAAGAACCTCACGGGTGTTTGCAAAACCATAGTCTGAGAAATAAGTACGTTTCTTCTCAGTCAGTGCAGTTGCACTTGCAATTGCAGTAGTGAACTCTTCAAGACGATCTGCAGGAAGAGACTTCTTGATGATTGCAATCATCTTCTGTTGAGTCTTCAGTTTGCGACTGGATGCATCGGCCTTCACTAGAGGTTCATCACCATTGCGTTCAATAAACCACTTGTTCAAGTCCTTGAAGATGTGATCGTGAAGAAGAGGAGTGAAGTTACTATCAGTAAGGCCCTTGTATCGCATGATGGGTTTCAGACCATCGTACTGAGATGCACTCTTAGTAGAACCATAGAGTGAAGTAGTTTCAAAGTGACAAATGTTTGCGTCATACTTTGAGTTCAAAATCTCCCTGACCTCATGCGTACAACAAAGCATCGCAAGCAACTTACCACCCAAGTAATTATAGCCAAAAGGCTGCGTAGGTACGATGATAAACCCCATGATCGCGTGTCTATTGAAGATGTTGAGATCAGGAGTCGTACCAAGCCATTCATTGCGAGGTCTAGAATTGATTGTAGGGGAGCCAAACCTACAGAAACCAAGAATCGTATTGGTGTTCTTCTCAACGACCATCCACTTGAGTGATTTACCAGGAACTGAATCTTCGATCGCGTGTGACGTGGTGATCTGAAGTTTCTCATTGAACTCCTTTACTGACCGAATACCAGAAACTCGACCAGAGACTTTCTTCAAGTCTTTGGCCTCATAACAAACAATATCCATCTCTTCGGGATGCATATCAAATGCAGTAAACATCCCATGAGTATCCTCTTCCTCATAGAACTGAGAAAGAGGACTGCGATTGAGAACTCTCTCAATCTTTACATTACGAAGATATTCATCAATACGATCCATGTTGGAAAAGTAACTGATGAATTTTTCTGCGGCATATACCGCATCACTTTCAGTTAGAATCATTTAAAGTTACACTCAACCATGATTTCAGTCAACGCCGCCAGAAGATTGATTTCCTGATCGGCAACAAATGCGATCTGATACTGATACTTAGCAATAATAAGCACGGCAGCAGCAAGAGAAGGGCCTTCCACGGCTCCGTTAAGAGCATCGTAAACACGCCGAAGAAGTACACTAGGATCATTGTCCAGATTATTAACGACCCAACGTCGAACTTCGGCGAAATCTTTCTCTTTAAGGTATTTAATAAGGTCATTTACTTTTACATCAGAGAACTCTGCAAGAATTGCACTGTCAATCTTACCACCAACAGAATAACGTTGGCACTCATTGAGCACACGACGATAGTCTGGGAAGTGTTTGTTAATCAGTTCTACCAGGACCTTGTTATCATATTCAATACCCTCTGCAACCAAGATCTCTTGGATGCGTTTGAAGAACTGAGATGCGAGGACAGGTTTTTGTTTTCCATTGATTGAGAACTCAACGACTGCACACCTTGAATGAAGGGGTTCGATGATCTTGTTCTTGTAGTTGCAAGTGAAGATGAATCGGCAGTTGTTATAAAATGTCTCAATATTCGCCCGTAGGAGGAGTTGTACGTCGTGGGTCGTGTTGTCAGCCTCGTCAATAATGATGACTTTGTGTCGTGCATCAGCAGAAAGAGAGACGGTCGAAGCAAAGTTCTTTGCGGTGTTCCGTACTGTATCCAGAAATCGTCCTTCATCGGATCCATTAATGATAATGTAATCGGCCCCGAGTTCTTCACATAACGCACGAGCAATCGTGGTTTTACCACAACCTGCGGGACCAGAAAGAAGTAGGTTGGGAATCTCACCTGAGTTCAAGAAGTCCTGAAAGGTCTTCTTAGTGGACTCAGGGAGAATGCAGTTTTCAATGGTTTTGGGACGATACTTTTCGACCCAAAGGAAATCATTACGAGACATTAATTATCAAACGTAGGTGGAATCAGGCTCAAGAGCAATGTAATACTTGAGATCAGTGTTCTTGTTGGTGAACTCTGCAAGCAGTTTAGAGGAGATTACAACATCGTAAGTACCAGGAATGATCTTAATGTTTTCAACCTTGAAGTTGAAACAGAACTCATCATCGGTCTCACCAACTTCTTCACTGAATTCGTGGGAAGTATCGTTCTTCTTGTCACGAACAACCAGTTCGACTTTACCATTACGACCGATTGCAGACAGGTCAGGAACCTGATAGATTGCAGCGGCCTTGAGGAGTTTATCCAACTGTTGAGTTGCAACAGTGAAACATACATCCTTAGAGGGAAGAGAGATTTCTTTCTCGGGAGGAGAAACAATCACACTAGGATCTGCGAAAAAGTATTTAGCCCGACGACGACCATCACGGATAGTCAGATATGAATCACCAAAGTCCAGATCAGGAGAATCGTACAAGGACAGACCACTCAGGAACTGATTGAGATCATAGATCGCAAAGTCAGCCTCAAAGTCTTCCTCAACTTCAGCCTCTGCAAGAATGTTCTTCATCACAGAGATAGTCTTCAGTTTGTTACCCTTCTTGATCAGAATCGACTGATTAATCTGAGAAAAGTTTTTGAGGATGTTGGTGGTGTTACTAGAAAGTTTCATAGGTGTTTTTGGGTGCATTATGAAGACCAGAGAAGTGGTAGAGAAGAATACAATAGTGGATGGCTTTCAGAATGTCAAGTTTTGACTTACCATTCTTTTTACCAAATCGGGAGAGGTACTTGATCGCATTCGAACGACAGAAGGCCTCTGCATCACCGATACTCTCAATCAGATCAAGAGTTTGAGTTTTGGATTCTTGAGAAGTGTAATGGGCACGGTAGGTTCCTGACAGGTAGTCACGAACCTCCTTCATAGTCAGATCTTCTTCATACTTCCAGAATCCATTGTTATTATCTGGAAGTTCAATTTTGTCTTCAGGCATATTTACTGAAAAGGTTGACGATTCTTCTGGGTAGTAATGTTCTTCCCAGAACTTGTAGTAGTTATCGGGGTCAGAAACTATGGGGGTGTAATCAAAACCCCCATTGGCCTTCACCCACTCTAATTCTCGATCCATGTCATCACAAAAAGAGACCACAAAGTTATTGTACCACCTCTTCCTGTTTAACGTCAACGGTTTCGTCAACTTTGTCATACAGGTCAAGGAAAGCTTGTTTGGTTTCATCATCGAAACGATTCAGACAAACCTGAATAGCTTTCAACTTGTCTTCGAAGATGTTGTAGGCCTGAACGATGTGAACCAAACGACGGGTGGAGATCAATTCATCAACACCACCATCATAGAAAGTCTTGCGAATGATATCAGCCCAGTCAGCAAGACGTTTGCAGAAATCAACATCAGAACAGATCTTGGTCATAATCTTGACTTCGGTTGCAGCAGAAGGATATTCCTGTTCAAAGGTGACGGGGAAACGTTCTAGGAAAGCTTCATTAAGCACGTTAGTCCCAATGAATCGACCGTCATCGGACCCTTTACCCTTCGTATTGGCTGTTGCCAAGATCTGGAAACCCTCGGCGGGCGTAATCTTCTTACCAATCTTCTTGAGGAAAACTCCTTTACCTTCAAGGGCGGACTGGAGACAGAGGATTTTGTTCGAAGCAAGGTCGATTTCGTCAAGGAGCAGAACGGCACCCCTGGCCATGGCTTCCACAACGGGACCGTTGTGCCAGACTGTGGCACCATCAACAAGGCGGAAGCCACCAATGAGATCATCTTCATCAGTCTCAATAGTAATGTTTACACGGATCAGTTCACGACCCAACTGAGCACAAGCTTGTTCCACAGAGAACGTTTTACCATTACCCGAAAGACCCGTAATGAACGCAGGATAGAAGAGACGGGACTGAATAATTTTTTTAAGATCCGAAAAGTTACCAAACTTGACGAAGGAATCATCTTTTGCGGGGATGAGGTTTTGTTCAATAGGAGGAACCACTGCAGGAGCAGCGGCAGTTTTTTCAAGTTGTTGACGGGCCTCTTGAATGGTGAGGTCCCAAGTTCCACGTTTGACTTTGTACTGTTCCAGTTTCTTGGTGACAGTGGGGTACGAAATACCATTCATCGCACAGTAAGCGCGAACGTCGGCTGCAGTGATTTTGTCACCGTAGGCATCTTTCAGTGCATCGACGATGGCGGTAGTCATTGAGTTTCCTCTCTTGTGTATGTATACACTATACATGAAAAAACCCCCCTTGCGGGGGGTTGAGGGCCGGTTCTCAGACCGTCTGTTCTTCGTATTCTAATGCGTCCTCAATGTCCGAATAGTCTTCCTCATCAGTTTCTTCTTCGATAGGAGCTCCGACTTGAGCAAGGAAGTTGTTGGGAAGTTTAACGTAATCACTAATCGAAATAGTGGGAACGATTTCCCCATCTGCACCGAACAAATAGTCAGCGTATTCGTTGTAGACACGAAGGAGGTGGAAAGCAACACTCTCTGCAGCCTTACCGTTGGCGCGAGGAGAGATGTAGTTGTTGGGGAGGAACCCAACTTGGTCGTTCTTCCACTTCAGAGCCTGAACCATACGGTTCAGATCGAACTCAAAGTCTGGGTGAGTTCTAGAACACTGAAGGAGATAACACATACCCATCACCAAGTATACGGAAAACTCATTACCCTGAGTCTTGTTCCAAGAAGAACGAAGTGCATCGACTGCTTTCACCAAGTTCTTGTTCATACTGGTGGACTTGACCGTGTTGTAGTCTTTGGCCAGTTGCCAAATACCGTTGACCTTACGGGGGTCATCGTGTCCATTCATCAGTTCAGTAAGATAACTGGAACCGATGTGGAGACCAGCAAGTTCCAAACCACTGTAAACAATGATCGCATTTGGATCATCAGAACGAACTGCGGCTGCAAACTTCTCTTCTGGAGAGAGTGCCTTCGGAGTTTCAGCCTTTGCACGGAAGTATGAACATGCAACCTTCTGTGCGTCAATGCTCTTACAAGCGGTGGACTTGATCATCAAGCAGTTAAACCACTGGTTCTCTGGAACCTGACCTGCTTGACGGGCCGCGATGTTACCGACAGTACGATGACGAGCATCAAAGTTCACTACCAACCCAACACGGGCATCGAAGAGAATATCACCATATCCAGAGAGAACAGGATCATATCCCTTCTCAAACAACTTGGCGAAGTGTTTGGGGTAGAAATTACGGTTGTAGTATGCGTCGATCTTTTGACCCTTAGATGGACGATACATGAGACCTTGAATGTAATTCTCGGTTTCAAACTGAGGAATAAAGATTTCCTTTGCACCAGATTCAATCTGGGAAGCAACATTACGAAGAATCTCTGGCATGTCTTCGACAGTGTAGAACTTGGTGACTCGTTCACCAGCGATGACTACACCAGCGTCAATCTTATTACGGAGATTGGCACTCAGAGATTTCCAATCGTTTTCGATCGGATAGAGAGTATCAACTTTTTTAGGCATTGAAAAAACGGAATCAATGTGAACAAAAAGTCGTCCTAAAGGAGACGACTTAAAAAGAATACAAGGTTGGTTCAAAAAAGGCAAGGCCCCTTTGAACCCGTTGCATCAGAACCATAGTTCGTTTGTGAACTCGGCCCTTGAAACCATACCACTTCGCAGGTTTCCCTTTGTCATGGGGTGGTTCCTTTCCGATAGTATAGTACTGATCGGAAGTTACGTCAAGTATAAAGCCATTTTCTTTGTCTGTCAACCACCAGTGATCTTCACCTCTCCAGTCTTTAGCTCTATACGGAACAAGAGTATCGGTGTCTAGAAAATAAAACATGGCCTGAGTTGCATGATAACAGTGACCATACATCGGGTTGGTTGCATTTTCCTCACGATACTTTTTAGTCAGAAGATCCGTAGTGAGGTTGTCTCTGATCTTCTGACTGTATTGAAGAATCTGATTGATGTCGTATGGAACACGTTGATAAACAAGAACATCAGTCTTGATTATCTTCCAACTATCAGAACCTTTTTCATAACAATGTCTGACTAATCTATCCACTCTGGTTTACGTTCAGGATTACGAAGATAGTTTTCCGCGACCCAAGGCTTGGATGCGATGTACATTTTGTACGCGGTAAATGTATCTATACTATCATCAAACTTGTATTCTTCAGGCATTGCACGGGCAAAGTTTTCAGCCATACAGTAACAAGTGATTGGTTTACCAGTCTTGAGATGAAATAAACGTTTGGCTTCAAACAAAGTCTTGGTACATGAATGAACTTTACCATACCGAAGATAATACTCAAAAGCAAGAGAAGTACCATGCATGATCAACCATGCGGTATTGTAGATATTCTCTCCAGCCCATTGAGTACAGGGATGATTACGGAAGGCACCCTTTGAGGTTGCGTAAGGAGTACCGTCAAGTTTGTTGATCGTACCCCAGTCATAATACCACTTGGAGAAAATGATGGAGAGCATTTGACAGCTCTCCAGAGGCATTTTGACGATGTGTTTGTCAGGAAGAACCCTGGCAGAAACACGGGGACTTGGATCAGTAACAAAGATGTTCATTTGAATACTGCAGTTACACCAATAACTTGTGCATTTGGATTGCGAGCAAGAGCAACTTGTCTGGCTTCTTGATAGTCACGGGCAATGACTTCCTCTTTGAAGACCTTACCCGCAACGTAGAGGGTAACTTCACATTTCATCGTAGTGGCCTTACGAACTCTTCAGATACCATGTCGGTTGCACCAAACATTTCATACATGTATTGTACACCCGCTTCGGGAACGGTGTGATCGCCGCATGTGAAAACGTCACAAACTGCCATTCCCTCTTCTGGCCAGGTGTGGATAGAGATGTGCGACTCAGCGAGAAGGGCCACAGCAGTCACACCCTGAGGATCAAACTTGTGAGAAGAAAGACCCAAGAGTGTACTCTTACAAAGATGTGCAGCATGTACTAGTACATTGCGAGTATGGGCTTCATCATCCAATAATCCGTAAGGACAGGACTTAAGAGTAAAAAGGATGTGTTTCAAGCGACTAGCTCCACAAACTGAGAGAGAACTTTTTTGTTTAGTTTTTTGTTGGCAAGGGACTTCTTGAATGCACTGCGGATAGTGGATTTCTTAGCACCTTCCTCAACGTTGAATTCTACATCATTGTTGAGGGAATTGGCATTAAGTGCGAAATACTTAACATATCCAGTGTTGTCAAGGGCAACACTCTTTTCCTTCCTGAACTCCGAATACTTTTCTTCATACCGTTCTGGACTGTAGTTGTTAAGGAACCTACCAAACTCACCAGAACCAACCAGTCGGAATCCAATCAGATTGACTTCAGGGAAACAACCACTCAGGTGATCAAGTAGACCTTTGGTGAAACTAGTGTACCGATTGGTGATCTTGTAAGTGTGGCCATTCTTGCGATTACGAATGAAACTATCCTCACGAACATGAAGGGCACCCCAGTAACCTTCCTTCTCTGGATGATCAACCCAACGGAAGGCAGGAATGTAATTGGCCTCACCATCAGTCAGGATGGAAACATGAACCTTCTGAATACCATACTCTTTCTTGAATTGTGGAATAATCTCATGAAGACAAATAATGGATTCATTCAGAGGAGTTCCAGATAGTCCCAGACGATGTGGATGCACTCCCATTCCCAGAATATACAAACCAAGACACTGACGTTCGAAGTTCCGTGCATTGGTTTTACTGGTCAGAAGATTGAGAAGATTGAATGAACGATGAACCATCAGATCACCACTCTTCGGAGTTTGGTGAGGAGTTTCGTTGTAGTCATTCAGATACATGGTTCCAGTGTCATCTTGACGGAACCATTCGTAGGTGAATGCATAGACCTCAAAAGGAATCTTGACCTTGCGACAGAACCACACCAAGTTAAGAAGTTGTTTGATCGTATCCTTCATGACATGGCCCATGGAACCAGACCAGTCAAGAACAAAGATCAAACCATGGTTCTTACCGTCAGGAAGAACTGTCACTTTCTTGAACAGATCCTCATTGAACTTGTAGGTGTGAAGAAGACCCGTGTTGAGAACACCAGTACGGGAAGTTGCAGCCCGAGCGTAAGCATCAGCAGACTTCTTACACTCAAACTCTTTCACCAGATAATTGACTTCTTTCTGTGCAGACTTCTTGAACGTATTGTAGTCAGAGGTATAACCCTCCATCATTTGAGAAAACTGATTGAAGTAGTTGAATGCGACATCCCACACTTCCTCATTCGGTGCAATCACAGTATCAAGATTGACTTTGGGAACTTCATAGTAATAGAAATCACCACCCCAAGAACGGGCCTGATCTTTCAGACTCTCCTGAAGATTCTTGTCGGTGATGGAGTCTTCAATATCATACTCTTCACCACCACCGATTTCATCAGAGATTTTCTCACCACCAGCCGTTCCACCGTAGGACTGACCCTCTTCGGTTTCTTCAGTTTCACCATCTGATTCTTCTTGAGAATCACTAGACCCAGAATTAGAACTACCTTCTTCCTGAACGTTCTCTACATCTTGATCTTCTTTCTTTTGTTCCTTTTCCTGTTGTTCTTTACTGAAACGATAGATCTCTTCTGCAGCAAGAATCGCATCAGCAAAAGTTTCTGCAGCGGCAGTGGCCTTGACAAGAAAGTCTTCTTCGATAGTGAACTGAATATCGAGATTACCTTTGAAGTAGAGATTGATGCGATCCACCAGAGGAAGAGAATCAACATCAACATCCTCAAGCATAAAGAAGTCTCTTTCCATCAGTTGATTGTATCCCCTGTAAAAAGACTTGTTGAGACCAGGGAACTTGCGTTTCATCAACTTCTCAATTCGTGCATCCTCAGTCACATTCAGATAAGACTTTGGAGCCTTGATGTTAGAAAAGTCTTCGTTGGGAGTGTATAGAGCATGACCCACTTCATGACCCACCAAGAGATCATAGACATCATCGGAGATGTTGTCCCAAATGGGAAGAGTCAGAACACGAGTCTCAACATTGAACTGTGCGGTCTCACACTTCTTGTGTTCAACAATCAGGTTCTCAGTGGCCAGAAGTTTGGCGAGGGTTCCTTTGATATTTTGAACAGTCATGGGGTGTCTCTCTGTATGCAGATACTATAAACCCCCTGGCGGGTCGCCAGAGGGGATAGGAGACGCTTCTTCAACTGGGCTCTACGCTTACGCGCTTGCCTCAGTTTTTGTGGTTTCAGTCGTCGTTTCTGTTCCTTCTTGCTGTGGTGTTGCCAGTTTGGTTTCTGCATTTTTCAGTACCTGTTTTTTAACAAAGGCCCTGAGTTCAGGAGTCTCCTCCCATTCCCAGATGGTTTCGTTACCCTTTTTATCAATCACACTATAAGTCGCTTTAGTCATTCCTGTGACCTCCATTGTTTTCTCATCTGTTGATATGTAGTATCGTAAGCGGCTTTGTCTCTTACCACTTTGAATACTTGTGCCGATCTCGCTTTTTCCGAAGTTCTCCAATCAGATTCTTGAGGTCGGACTCTACCACCTGAATCGTATTTTCGTCCACTATTATGATTCGCATATCGGCGGGCGCGAGTGAAACCCATTTCAAGGAATTTCCGTGCCATGTCCATTCCAATGAAATCTTTTTTCCGTTTGTACTCCAAGAACATTTCGTAAATCTTATCAGAAGATTTAATAGCCGTTGGTACATCTACGAACCTCCAGTGAGCACAAATGTCGTTTGTATAAGGCCGAACCAATAGAACTCCTTGTTCTCCCCTTCCAATACGATAAAGTTTGCGAGTTTCCGAATCTGTAAAGTCAAGAGATTTGTAATCCAAGTCATAATCAAATTCCTTCATGGACGATCTGCACAATTACGATAAAAGGTTCCGTTGACATAACAGGACTTACCAGGCTCATAATACTTGACGACTGGTGTTGGTTCACTAAGGACACAGATATCACCTTGATCTGTAGTTATTCCTTCAAGACAAGCTGCGGCAAGAAAAGGAGCAAGATACTTGAGTGTGTACATCAGAGTTTATCAGGGCATTCTTTTATAACGAAACTAATAGCCTGAGCTTCAAGACCAAAGGATCCACTGATAACATTCCGCACATTCTCTCCACCATACTGATCGTTGGCTTTGGAGTATGCAAGAAGAACGGATTCCAAAACAGGTTTACCCTGGTTTCTCAGTTCACAGAAGTCTCCCGCGACTGTTCCCAAAAGGGTTGCAAGTGTGAGTTCTACCATGTTACATCGTGCAGATTTGCGTGTCTAACTTCCTTGATCATACCATCCCAGAAGTGGACATGACAAGAGGGCCACTTTGCATAGTGGGCGTCCCACTTGGCTGGGTAGAGTTCAACCACCTTGAACGCAAAGACTGGACGCACCTTTCCGTGGTTACCATTTGGAGTGTATTTGATACCTTTCCAGAGGGGAGTGTCGTTCTCAGGATTTTCTACAAAGTCTTGTGTCCCAGAGTAGTCAATTTCAAACAACTGGCCTACAGGTGAGATCCAATATTCAGCCATGCAACAGTCAAGATCTTTTGTTTGAAGTTCTTTGTTAAGATATCCTGGTCCAAGATCATAAGAAGATCTTACAGTATCAAACATTCCCATCAGACTACCATCCTACTAAATCCTTTTACTTTCTCAAACTGAATCACATTTGAGAATTTGTCTTGCATACCATCCTTGTGAGAAATAACAAAAATGTTTGCACCTTTAATAACGTAACGGATGATCTTCAGGAATTCATCTGTACCAAAACCATCCAGGGAACTATCAAACACCTCATCCATGATCAAAAGATTTGTGTTTGTGGAGTTCTTGAAAGCGGCTACTTCTCTCCAAGTAAAGAGGAGGGCAAGGTCAATCCTCATCTTCTCACCCTCCGAGAATGAAGCATAAGAAAAGTCCTCATGGATTGGAGATTGGACTTTCTCATTAAACTCTTCATCAAGGGTGAAGTTAATATAAAAGTCCATCATCTGTAGGTACTTGTTTACCTGCCGATTGATTAGAGGCAGATACTTTTTGATGATGCTCGTCTTAACTCCACCGTCTTTCAGAAGACTATAAACAAATTCTTTGTATTGGCCGTCCTCCTTGGATTCAACTAACTGATCATATGTGGTATTCAGTTGTTCTTGGAGTCCATTTAACTTCTCATGTTCAGTATTTCTGTTTTGTAACTGATCGGTAATTCTTTGAATTTCATTTCCCAGATCTCCGATCTGTCGTTGTAGCCCAGAAATTCTAGTATTGTTTTGAGAAATGTCATTAGAGAGTTTACTTACCTCTTTCGATAGAGCAATCCACTGACCTTCCCTGTCCTCCTCTTCTTTAATAGCCGTTTCAAGATCGTTAAGACCTTGAGTCAACTCTTGTTCTTTATTTTGAGCGTCAGCAATTTTATTTAAGCGAAACTCATCCTCAATGGACTGTGTGCAAGTAGGGCAAACCGTATTATCTTCAAAGAACTTTAACTCTTTGGTGAGAGTTGATACCTTCTGGGTGATTTTACCCCGAAGATTACCCAACTTACGAATCTTGGATGTGTCGAAACTTAAACCTTCAAGAGTAGATCTTTGAACATTCTCTTGTTTTTGTAAGGAAGAAACATTGTCAGTATAAGTTTTGATGTTGAGATTCAGTTCATTGATTTTGTTTTTCTTGCGCTCAATTTCTTGTTGAGCCTCTTCTTCCAGATGACGGATAAACTCTTTCTGCATATCAACCTTGTCCGCAAGGTTATCTTTTTTGAGATCAAGAACCTTTACCTCCTCACGATTTTGACGGATCTTATCCTTAATTATATTATTCATCGCAGAGAAAATGCGAATATCAAGGATATCTTCGATCACTTCACGACGGCCTGCAGCAGGCAACTGCATGAAGGGAACGAAAGTGGATGAACCCAGAATCACAATCTGAGTAAAAGATTTGTAGTTGAGTTTGAGAATATTATTCTCAAGATACTTTTGTTGATCTGCAGCCGCAGCATCTTGATTCAACATCTTACCGTCAACATGAATCTCAAAGACGGCAGGTTTGATACCACGAATAACTTTATATTCTCGTGTACCAACATTGAATTCAATCTCAACTTTGCAGTCCTTTTCATTGACCGTGTTTACAAGTTGAGGTTTATTAATTTTGCGAAATGGTTTATTGAACAGAACAAAGGTGAGTGCATCAAGAACCGTAGATTTACCAGCACCGTTCGAACCAATAATCAGAGTTGTATCGTTTCTCTCAAAGTCTAGTTGCGTCCACTGATTACCCGTGGAGAGAAAATTTTTCCAACGAATAGTTTTAAATCTTATCATAGTCTGGAGGGATCACCAAGTCAGAGGACGATATTATGGCATATGGATAATCATACATCTCACACGCTTTTATGGCAACATCTTCGTCAACTTCTGTTGGGATCAACTTAGGCATTTTTTTATCGGCCATATCATTCATCATGGCATATCGAATCGCATCATCTTCATCTTCAAAGATGAAGAGAGTCTTTACGCCGTCATCATTCTCAACGGCGTAAGCACCATCAGTTTCCCTTCCTTGTACTGTTAGGATCCACACTAATCAACTTCGCAAGCTTCGACATAAACAGATCTAAGAAGTTCTTTGATAAGAGATTTATCCAGAGAAACTTCAGAACTGTCAATATATCTATTCAAGATACTTATAGTATCTTCAGACTCTTGACTCTCCATCTCTTCACTATCGTAAACCCCACCAAAGTCAAAGTTTTCTACGATCTTCAGTTCATGAACATTGGCCTTATAAAGTTTATCCAGGAACTTTTCAAATGCAACTGGATCTGACTTTTTGCGAACAATGACTTTTACAATCTTGTTCGTATATTCACTGGCCTTAAAAAGTTGATGAGGAGTATCCTCATAGTAGATGTTATGGAACATCTTGAAGGGATTATTGACTGGAGTGACTTCTAGAGTTTCAGTATCAAAGATATGAAAACCTCTTGCATCATCAACATCACTCCAGTACAACTCATAAGGATTTCCTAGATAACGGATGTTTCCTTTTTCGCTTCGAGTGTGATAATGTCCCGAGAAGACATTACTGAACTTCGAATATGCGTCGCTCTCAGCACCGTGCTCCATGACGACGTATCGATTAGCATTAAATCCTCTGAGCTCAAGGTGCCCCATCGCACACGGGCAAACAGTCTTTTCAATAGTTTCATAGGTTTCTTTTTC